>Ga0190315_1000004_pt1 | contig 139434 bp, 117 predicted proteins | sample 48701101_MG_FD_161673 | JGI IMG/M metagenome (GOLD analysis project Ga0190315, IMG submission 161673) | Hydrothermal vent sediment bacterial communities from Southern Trench, Guaymas Basin, Mexico - 4870-11-0-1_MG | ecosystem: Environmental > Aquatic > Marine > Hydrothermal vents > Sediment ...
TGAATCTTTTGTTCGTTGTGTTGTTCTAAATCGTATGACAGCCCTTGGTATGCCTGATTCTTGTCCAATTTAAATTCTCTTTGCTAGCTTTCTGTCTTTCTTTTATTTAATTTATGCAACAACGCCCCACTACATTATAAATAATATTCTGCAATTGCCGTACATTACCGGGCCATTGATAACTCAATAACTTTTTCTCAGCTTCAGCACTAAAACCGTGAAACTCTTTCTGTTCCTCTTTAACAAATTTATGCAGAAAAAACTGAGCCAGCAACAAAATATCTTGCCCCCGTTCACGTAAAGCGGGTAATTTGAGATCAATCGTGCAAATACGATAATACAGATCCTCCCTAAACCGCCCTGCTTTCATCTCTGTCAACAAATTCCGATTAGTCGCGCAGATGAAACGGACATCTAGCTGTTCTAATTTATGGCTGCCCACTTTTGAAAAAGTCTTGGTTTGCATAAAACGCAATAAGGTTGCTTGCGTTAACAGGGGGAGTTCTCCAATTTCGTCTAAAAATAAAGTGCCGCCTTTTGCTTGAGAGACTAGCCCTGTTTGATCATTAACCGCTCCTGTAAAAGCCCCTTTGACATGACCAAATAAATGCGATTCCCGCAAACTTTCTGTAATCGCCGCGCAATTACATGTAATAAAAGGTTTATCCACTTGTTGGCTTTCTTTATAAATCGCTTCTGCACACAGTTCTTTTCCGGTGCCCGTTTCGCCCGTAATTAAAATGGGTGCTTTACTCGTCGCTACCTTATCAATCATTTGATAGACTGTTCGCATTGACATAGAAGCGCCTATCAGATCATGATAACGTTCACGAGATAAGCGTTCTTCACTTTTCTGAAGTTCTTCAAAAGAAATGGAGAATCCCAAGCTGACACCAATGTGATATCCAAATTCGCGGAAAAGATTGACTTCGTTTTCTGTCCAAATTCGATCATCAGAACATTGCTGCAATCCAAATAGCCACGGTTTGCCAATTTTGGGTTGGATGGCTAAACAGAGTTCGGATTGAACTGAAAACTGTTCGGCAATTAGGGAGGGCACTTTGTGTTCAGACTCCGGCCCGAAGGCAATCGGCCCTGTTGCTGACAAAGTTTCTCGGATCGCTTCTGATATCTCCGGCTCCATCAGAATTTCTGTATTTTGAGTGCTGAGGTATTCTGGTTTTGTCACCTCTATTCGTACACGATAACTCGGTGCATTCGGATCGGCGGGGTATAGGAGCAAGGCGCGATCACAGTTGAACACGGCCAATGTGATCTGCATGGCATTCTCCATCATTTCAGCCACATTCTGTGCTTCATTGGTGGCTTTCCCTAGAGCCGCTAAACTCTCAAGATGGTAAACAGAGTCTTGCAATTGTGCATTTTTGGCTTCTAGTTGTTTTTGCAAATTGCTGATAGTCAAATGTTTGTTGACACGAGCGACTACCTCTACAGCTTGGAACGGTTTGCTAATGTAATCAACAGCGCCGATTTCAAGGCCTTTAGCTTTATCAACGGAATTCGTTTTGCCCGTTATAAAAATAATGGGCGTATCTTTCGTCACTTCATTCTTTTTCAAACGGCGGCAAGTTTCAAACCCATCTATTCCCGGCATCATCACATCCAGCAGAATGAGATCAGGTTTGATATGATTAACCCGTTTGAGGGCCGCTTCTCCATTTTTAACTGCCAGCACTTTAAAGCCGGCTTCGTGCAAACAATTATGCAGTATGTCTAAATTGTTTGGTTCATCATCTACAATTAAAATTTTATGGCTCATTTGTTATCTCTCTATTCGCTTAATCAAATCGCGAAAAGTATTATTTATTTAAAAAAAACTAAAAACAGAAAAATAAGGGAGTCCCAAAAAAATAATTATCCAAAATGCCGGTGGGTAGGGGAATGGTGGGCAACAAAAAGCCGTTACCCACCCTACAAACGGGGATAATTTATTTTTTGGATATTCCTAAACGCTAAAGACGCTAAAGAACGCTAAAGAGGCCTTAACAAATTTGCGTTTTTTTGCGTCTTTTGCGTTCTTTCAGGCTAATTAATAATTTTATTAATCAATGAGTTATAACAAGTTGACTCTCGCGTTAACTCATCTATCAGGGGGATGCCTTATATTGTTTTAATTTATTAAAAATAGTGGCCTTACTAATTTCCAATAATTTAGCCGTTTGTGTGACATTGCCATCGCAATATTCAATAGCTTTACTAATCACCTCTTTTTCAATCTCTTTAAAAGCACAAAATCTATTCACGGTTACAATATCAGAAGCGGTTATTTCTTGAAAAGAATCAGTATTGGGTATAGAAGGAGGGGTAGCCATATTGTGGTGAACTTCTTCATTCTTTCGTGTGTTAATCATCTCGGCAGTAATCACTTTACCCTTATTTAATACCACAGAAGGATGAACCGTATTCTGCAATTGCCGTACATTACCGGGCCATTCATAAGTCAATAACTTTTTCTTTGCGTCAGCACTAAAATCCTGAAAATCTTTCTGTTCTTCTTTCGCAAACTGATGCAGAAAAAATTTAGCCAGCAGTAAAATATCTTGCCCACGTTGACGTAAAGCCGGTAATTTGATCTCTATCGTGCTAATACGATAATACAGATCCTCCCTAAATCGCCCAGCTTTGACTTTTGCAGCCAAATTCAGATTAGTCGCACAAACTAAACGAATATCCACTTTCTCTACTTTATGGCTACCCACTTTAGAAAAAGTCTTTGTTTGCACAAAACGCAATAAGGCACTTTGCGTTGACAGTGAGAGTTCTCCAATTTCATCTAAAAATAAAGTGCCCCCATCTGCTTGAGAGACCAGCCCTTTTTGATCTTTAACCGCTCCAGTAAAAGACCCTTTAACATGACCAAATAAATGGGATTCCCGCAAACTTTCTGTAATAGCCGCGCAATTACAGACCATAAAAGGCTTATTCGCTCGTTTACTTTCTTTATAAATAGCCTCTGCACACAGTTCTTTACCCGTGCCCGTTTCGCCCGTAATCAAAATGGATGCTTTACTGGCCGCCACGTTATCAATAATATGGTAAATCGTTTGCATGGCTTTAGAAGCCCCTATAAAACTATGATAACGCTTACGGAATAAGCGTTTTTCACTCTTTGCCAGTTCTTCAAAAGAAATGGAGAGTCCCAAGCTGATACCAATGTGATGTCCAAATTCTCGGAAAAGATTGACTTCATTTTCGCTCCAAATTCGAGCATCAGAACACTGCTGCAATCCAAAGAGCCACGGTTTGTTGCCAATTTTGGGATGGATGCCTAAACAAAGCTCGGATTGAACGGAAAACTGTTCGGCAATTAGGGAGGGGACTTTGTGTTCATACTCAGGCCCGAAGGCAATCGGCCCGGTTGCTGACAAGGTATATCTGATCGCTTCTGATATCTCCGGCACCATCATAATTTCTATATTTTTAGTGCTGAGGTATTCTGGTTTTGTCACCTCTATTCGTACACGACAGCTGGCTGCATTCGGATCGGCGGGGTATAGGAGCAAAGCGCGATCACAGTTGAACACCGTCAAAGTCACCTTCATGGCATTCTCCATCATTTCAGCCACATTCTGTGCTTCATTGGTGGCTTTCCCTAGAGCCGCTAAACTCTCCAGATGGTAAACATAGTCTTGCAATTGTGCATTTTTGGCTTCAAGTTGTTTTCGCAAATTGCTGATAGTCAAATGTTTGTTGACACGAGCGACTACCTCTACAGCTTGGAAGGGTTTGCTAATGTAATCAACCGCGCCGATTTCAAGGCCTTTAATTTTATCAACGGAATCCGTTTTGCCCGTTATAAAAATAATGGGCGTATTTTTCGTCACTTCATTCTTTTTCAAACGGCGGCAAGTTTCAAAGCCATCTATTCCTGGCATCATCACGTCCAATAAAATGAGATCAGGTTTGATATGGTTAACCCGTTTGAGGGCAGCTTCTCCACTTTTAACAGCCGGCACTTTGAAGCCGGCTTCCTGCAAACAATGATGCAGTATGTCTAAATTGTTTGGTTCATCATCTACAATTAAAATTTTAGGGGACATTGGTTATCTCTCCATTCGATTATTTAAATCGCGAAAAGTCTTAATAACGCAAGAGACGCAAAAGACGCAAGAGACGCAAAGCAAAATAACATGCACTCCAATGGGCCTTTACAAAATATGGAACAAAAAAGTGTCTTTTTAGCGCTTTTTTGCGTTTTTAGCGTCTTTAGCGTTTATTTCCTTGTTTTTATTAGTCATCCGTCATTTTTTCTTCAAGCCATTCACTCAATTCATCCACTTTATACTTCTTAAGGAAGGCTTGCGTTTTTGTAATAAAGGGTTTTAAATCTATATCGGATTCTGCTAAAATAATAGTTTGTTCTTTAAGTTCATCAATGTCAGCCATTAGGGTTAACTCATAGAGTTTCTCTAATTCAGCTATTGGGGGTAATACCATCTGGCTAACTTGGTTTTCTTCGCCAGTTTCTTGAGTCTTATCGGAGTATATCCAAGTTAGATTTAGATGCTGTTGCAATTGCTCAAAAAGCGTTTCTGTTGGTATAGGTTTGGGCAAAAAAGCGTCGCTGCCAACAGCTAAACTCTTTTTTTTGTCTTCCTCATACGTGCTGGCTGATGTGACAATGATAACCTTATTTTTCAATACTGGAGATTGGCGCAATTGGCGAATTAATTCAAAGCCGTCCATTTCTGGCATGATTAAATCGGTGATAATGACATCCGGTTGCCATTTGAGGGCTTTTTCTAATCCTTCGCGCCCATTGTTAGCTTGTTTAACATAAAAACCCAAGGGTGAAAGTAAGTCAACCAGTACGGCTTGATTGTTCAAATTATCATCTACGACTAATATTTTGGGCGATTCACCTTTCATGCCAATAATCTGTTGTTGGGTGACTTGGGCGATATGATAATTGACAACTGGCAAAGCTAATTTAAAGCAAAATTGAGTACCGACATTGATTTGACTGCTGACGCGCAATTGCCCTCCCATCAATTCAACTAAATTCTTGCTGATGGCTAATCCTAAACCGGTTCCATTAGCTTGACGTTCTTGCTCTCCAACTTGTTTAAAGGGTTCAAAAATATTCTTGATATTTTCGGGAGAGATACCCACACCCGTGTCTTCTATTTTGAAATTGAGATAAAAATCATTTCGGGGCGAACAGGTTTGGGGCGAACACGCAGGTTCGCCCCTACATGTCAAGGTGACGCTACCCTGATCCGTGAATTTGATCGCATTGCCCAATAAGTTCAGTAAGATTTGCCGCAATCGTCGTTCATCACCATGCACACCATTGGGTAGATTATCCGCAGATTCTAAATAAAAGTGAATGCCTTTGTGTTGCGCCCGAATCTTGATGATTTCGCTAACACCATTCAGTAATGAGGGTAAATTAAAATCTATCTCGTACAATTCTATATTGCCCGATTCGACTTTAGCGAGATCAAGTACATCATTAATAAGTTCTAACAGATGATTGCTGCTTTGCTCAATGACACTCAAGCCGTGTTGCTGCCCCGTGGTGATAGCGGAATCGCGCTGTAAAATATGAGCATAGCCTAAAACGCCATTGAGAGGTGTTCGCAATTCATGGCTCATGCTGGCTAAAAAAGTACTTTTGGCTTGGTTAGCGATTTCCGCTTTTTGCTTGGCGACTTGCAATTCTTCTGTTCTTTCTTGCACACAGTTTTCTAATTCACGTTTTTGCTTGTTAATGATTGCAACACGCCAATGAAATCCACCCGTGATCACAGTCACCAATAAGATGAAAAGGCCGATTTGAAACCCGCGTTTTTCCCACCAAGGGGGGATGATGATTATTTTTATGCGTTTACCCGCTTCATTCCATATATTATCATTATTACTGCCTTTGATATTAAACCAATAAGTGCCTGGCGGTACATTAGTATAATAGGCTTGACGGCGAGTACCGATTTGATTCCACTCTTGATCAAACCCCTCTAGTTGATAGGCATATTGATTTTTTTCTGGCCTGATAAAATTTAAGGCGGCAAATTCAAATGAAAAAAAGGACTGTTGATAAGACAGCTTAATTTCTTTGGTGATATTAATATGTTGTTTAAGGGGAGAATCGTTGCCGATAGGAACGGGTTGATTAAAAATTTTAAATTGGGTGATCACGATGGGCGGCTTAGAGGGATTATCTTGAATCTGTGCCGGATAGAACACATTAAAGCCATTAATGCCCCCAAAAAACAATTCGCCTCGGCGATTTTGATGGAAAGCGGGATTAAATTCATCGCTTTGTAATCCATCTAACCGATCATAATTTTTAAAAATGCCCGTTTTGGGATTGAATTTCGATAACCCTTTATTGGTACTGAGCCAAAGATAACCCTGTTCATCTTCCAAAATGCCATAAATCGTATCATTAGGTAAGCCATCTTGTTCGTGGTAATGGCGAAATGTTTTCGTGTTCCGGTTAAATTGGTTAAGGCCGCCACCATAAGTGCCAACCCATAATGTACCGGTTTTATCTTCGTGAATGACACTGACATGGTTATGACTCAAACTATTGGGATTTTGTAAATCATGTTGATAACGCACAAATTTATTAGATTTGTCATCGAATTGGTTAAGCCCATCCTCAGTACCAATCCATAATAAGCCCATTTTATCTTGGTAAATGGCAGAAATCGCATTATGACTCAAAGAATTGGGATTGTTAGGATCAGGACAAAAATGGACAAATTGATGAGATTGGCGATCAAAGCGATTGAGCCCTTTTAGGGTGCCAATCCACAAAAAACCTTTTTGATCTTCATAAATTGACATGACATAATCATTACTTAAAGTATTGTTATTATCAGGGTTATTTTGATAGGCGATAAAGCGATTTTGCTGACGATTAAACTGATTCAAGCCGCCACCATAAGTACCAATCCATAAACTCCCCTGACTGTCTTGATAAATAGACTGAATATCATCATGACTCAAGCTATTAGGATTCTGTGGATCATGCTTATAATGTGTCACGGTTTGCCGGGTTTGATCAAACTGATTTAAACCACCGCCCTCTGTGCCTACCCATAACAAGCCCTCTTTATCTTCATAAAGGGCAAAAATATCTTTATTGTTCAATGTATTAGGATCAATAGGGTTATGAAAATAATGGTGAAAGGGTTTGTGTGCTTGATGCAACAGATTAAGGCCGCCACCTGCTGTGCCAATCCAGAGTGTTCCTGCCCGATCTTGATAAAGTGATAGAATAAAATCATTATTCAATTGGGTAGGATTTTGAAGATTCTGTTTGTAATGCATAAACGTTTCAGTTTTCGGATCAAATCGATTCAATCCGCCCCCATCAGTCGCAATCCATAAAAGCCCTTGCTTGTCTTCAACAATATCCCAAACGGCACGATGACTCAAACTTTTGGGATTGTCAGGCTTTGGAAAATAATGCACAAAAGTCTCCTGTTGACGATCAAATTTGTGCAAGCCATTAAGTGTACCAATCCAGAAGTTTTTTGTGCTGTCTTCGTAAATGGAAGTCACTCGATTACTCAAACTGTCGGGCTGTTTGGCATTGGGCAAGTAATGGATAAATTTTTGTCGTTGAAGATCAAATTGATTTAAGCCACCTCCATTGGTACCAATCCATAAAGTATTGGTGCTATCTTCATAAATTGGCCAGACGGCATTATGACTTAAACAGGCGGGCGTGTTGGGATCATGCTGATAACGTACAAAGTGGTTTCGTACTTGATCAAATTGATTTAATCCACCGCCTTTGGTGCCAATCCACAACTGATTGCTATGATCTTCATAAATTGACAAAACAACCTGATGACTTAAACTATTTGGATTTTGAGGATCATGAAGGTGACGCACAAATTGCTCTTGTTTTCTATCAAATTGATTAAGCCCATTAGCGGTACCAATCCAGAGTGTGCCATGGCTATCCTCATAAAGGGCAAAAATGGTATTATCACTTAAACTGTGAGGATTTTGCGGTTGATGTCGATAAATGGTAAAGTGATATCCATCGTATTTATTTAATCCATCCTCAGTACCTATCCACAAAAAACCCAGGCGATCTTGTAATATGCTATAAACGGTACTTTGAGATAAACCGTCTTTAATAGAAAGATGTTGAAATTTAATTGTCTGCGCTTGCGTTAGGGGTGATAATCCCATGAAAAAGGGTAGTATTAAATATATAGACAGATTTTTTGGTAAAAATTTGAACATAATATTATTAATATCTTCGCATTAGGATTTTGAACAGGATTAAACGGATTAAAAGATTAACAGGATTTGTGGGATGGGGTTTGTAAATGGGTGATGATAGTTTAAGATTAGATTAGATAGAACGTTGATTTGACTGATGATGGCCTGATTAACACTGATTAAAAACGGATTAAAACTTAATAAAAATCAGCGCAGATCATGATAAGAAGCCGAATCAGCGTTCTATCAATATCACCCACATATCAATTCCCATGCCCATTTTTGGCGTTTGCAAATCTTTCAAAGTGGTCTGCTTATTTGAATGCAAAAAATATTCCAAATTGTCATGAATACTTTTTAATTAAGTAATACAGATAGATATGTTACCATCAAACTACATTTCATTTCTAAAATGCAAAATTTTATTGGGTGTCGTATTGAGTTTGCTCCTTAATCTCACTCTGCTTACCAGTTGTTCTCAAAACACAATATCTTATTCTTCAGAAAAACCGGTAGAGAAAAGAAAGGATAGTCGCCGACGTGAAGGTTGTAACGATTCGCCAAATATTTGGACTCTGAATCTTTGTCAGTCCAATACCTTTTGTTATGTGACAGAACAGATAGATTTATGGTTGCCTGAAAACAAACGTTCTGGACAGATGAACGATAGAGTGGTGATTCAAAATACGGTGTCCCAAAACGTGGTGATAGAACCATGGCCCGCTTCAAAAGACACCTTGGTTTGGCCCCTTGATAAAATGCCTATCCAATCCGGCGTGACTTATTTGATTGGCATTAAAAAGGGCCCTGATTATCCGTTAAAAGAAATTGTCTTGCATCAACTCCCGGCCGATTTATCAGTAGAGGAACAAATTGTTGAAATGAGGCAAAAAGGGTGTACCCAACAAGCTGATCAGTTAAGCAGCCAAAATAAGGGCCTTGTGGATAGATAAGGATAGAAGGCTGATTTTACTGATTTTCATGATTGACACTGTCGTGAGAATGTTTCCAATCCTGATTATCCTTTAATTCATGTCATCCTGTTCAAAATTGGAGAACATTTATGAACGAAGCTAAAGTAGCTATTACACTTGACCAATCTATTCTTGATAAATTAGACGAGCTGATCAGCCGTCATCTTTACCCAAATCGAAGTCGTGCCATTGCCGATGCCATCATAGAGAAATTGCAACGATTAGAACAAAGCCGCCTAGCACAAGAATGTGCTAAATTGAACCCTAAGGAAGAAAAAGCACTTGCAGAAGAAGGCATTTCAGAGGAGTTTGCAAAATGGCCGAGTTATTAAGTACTGAACCACAAATAAACAGGTATTTAACAGCAAAGAGACGCGATGCCTCGCGTCTCTACAATTCGCGGTTTCGTAGAGACGCGATGCTTCGCGTCTCTAATTACAAATAAACATTGCTTCTATTAAAATACCTGAAAATTTATGCTTCAGTACTTAAGAGGCGAAATTCGTTGGGCTGACTTAAACCCTGTACGAGGCAGTGAACAAGGCGGACTTTGTCCTGTTCTTTCCATTAACTTTTGAACTGAAATGTGAAGGGTTACCGAAACGCTCTTGGGTAAAAATCAGTCAAATTAGAACTTTAGCTAGTACACGCATTGGCAAAAAGATTAGCGAAGTTCCTCCGAAAGATTTAGATAAAATTATTGAAGGATTCAATGAAATTATTGGTCATTAAACAAGGTGTTCTTTATAAGGAACGTGCATGAAATAAAATCTTCATTAATAATTGGCTATTTCTTTATTATCACTATCTTGATAAAAAGTTGTCGAAGTTATTTCAGGCACATTCCTAAGGAACAGCTAGACATTTAGGCGGTTGCGGCTAAAGAAAATACCCACACAAAATGAAAATAAACCAAGTGTTTTCAAAAAAATAGTTTTTCTACGGGTATATTATTTTCCCGCTATCGCCTTATTTGAAACTGAAACGAAAATCGCAGCAAAATAACAGAAACGAAAATCGCACTTAAAACCAATGCCCTATCAATAAAAATGCTGCCCAATAATAGGGATGGCGATAACGCACATAATTTTTATCAGTCAACATCTTTTTTTGTGCATTTTGTAAAGCTTTGGCTTTGGAAAGTCCAGGTGTTTGTAATTGTCGGTAAAATTCAATCACGACGGCCGGGGTTGCTTCATCGTCAATCGGCCATAAGCTGGCAAAAACACTTTGTGTGCCTGCTTTGAGCGCAACACCTGCTAATCCTAATGGTGCTCTATCATTACCGATGCCTGTTTCACAAGCACTGAGGGTTAATAACTCTATTGGTGATTTGGTTTTCAACTGCGTATTGCTGATTAAGCGACTTAATTTATCTAAGTTCAATTTATCGTCGTAGGTTAAGACAAACGTCTTTTCTAAATACGGGCTAAATTGGGCATGAGAGGCAATATGCACGATGTCATAATCGGTTTTTTTGAGATCGGTTTGTAAGTTGGGATACGTAAAGCTTTCATTTAACAACGGTTTAGCGGTGTCATTGTAGATATTTTGAATGCTTTCTAATTCATATTTGGCACAAGGTAAACCGGAAAAGCCCTGTACGGCTTTAGATAAACCACTCAACAAAATCGTTTTTTGTTGCGAACGATTTGAAGGCTTTAAACACAAATTGGCTAGGGTAGCCAAGGCATATTTTTCAATCAGAAAGTGTTCTCCATCATGTAAAGCGGCAAAGGGTATCGTGCGTAAAATGCCGTCTGGCACAATCACCAGCGTTTTGATATCATGCAGTTGAAGGGGTTGAATGAGCATTTGATACAGGGTTTGCGCGGGTTTCATGAAATCGTGTGCGGCAGTTTTTAGCGTTTGCGGCTGCCCCCCTCGTAATGCGGGTGTACAGACTTCTGCGCTGGCGACGGATTGGCTTCGCTTTCTAGCCAACATTTCTGGATTAGGATGATAATGTAATTGCGATGACAAAGAAATCACTTGCTCGCGTAGTGTTTTTTCATCAATCGGTATAATGAATTGTTTTAAGCCATCATGCCGTTGTAGTAATAATTCTAGGCGATTGGGTAATAAAATCGTGTATAACAAAGCGGTTTCTTGATCAAGTAGAGAGCCTAAATCTAAACATTGGCTAAAAAGATCGAGACAGTCTGCTTGAAGATAGTCTTGTAATTCTGCCTCTTTGAAACTTTCTATCGTGGCTCTTGCTTGCTGTAATAATTGACTTTTTTTCGCTGTATTCGTTTCAGAATGGGCCCGTTGTAATAATAAATCAGCTAATTCAAAATAAATTGGGGCCACTTTTTCACGAAAATAGAATTCCATCAAATTCACATAACCCGTTGTGAGCAACTTGGTACGTACCGGTTGAAAATGTGCTATCGCTTGTTGATAAGCTTTGATGGCTTGTTGATGATCACCATCCGCTTTGAGGATACGCGCTGTCTGCCATTGCCAGAGATAAGACAGCAATAAGTGTTCTTGCGTTTGTCCGGAAAAAAAGAGGGCCTGTCGAGTCAGTTGTAAGGCATCACGATAACGATGATGTTGTTCATACCATTGTCCCAGATAACCGTAGCTGTAAGCTTTAGCGGTAGCATTGTCCAAAAGAATCGCTAACTCTCGTGCCTTGAAAAGCGTTTGAGTCGTCATATTCGTGAGTTGTGTTGAAGAGTCACTCAACTGCAGCTGGATTTTTTGGGCTAATTGACTGAGAGAAATCAGTCCAAAAACGTGTTGATAGGGGGCTACCCATTTTTTGTTAGTAGCAAGCCAAGCCAAGTTCAGAGCGGCTATACTGTCATGAAAGCTTGACTTTTTAGTCATAAATTTTGATAACTCCGCTTCTTGCAAGAAAATAGCTTGTGCTCGATTAATCAAGAGTTTGCCGGACCACGTTTCAAGTTCAGCCAAAGTATTGCTATCTAGCGGATCACGGGCTGCCCTTTGATAATCCCCCAGCAACGTTAATGCCTCATCGAAATGGTTCACAGCCCCTTCATAATCGTATTCTATGATGAACACATTACCCCAGTGATTTAAAATCTCTGCTAAGACGACTGGATTATTGAGCCTCCGTGCAATATTCAATGCTTTTTGTCCGAATTCTCTTGCCGCATCAAACCCTTTTTTACCTTGGGAAAGGGCGTGTTTGCTGAATTCATTCAGTAAGCGGGCATGAAACAGGGCATGATCGGATTTCTCAACGAGGGCTAATGCCGTTTTGAGTTGATGATGACTATGATGATAATGTCCCAAATCTCGGTAAATTTGCGCGAGGCCTAGTCGAGCCTCTAAGCGTTCAGTGACATCAGGGGTTTTATCCAACACGTTTTGCCATTGTGACAGGGCTTGTTTATAATCCCCTTGTTGGAAAGCCTGTTTGGCTTCGATAAGCGTTTGGGCAGGTACGCTGCTCAAATAAAGTAATAATAGGAAAAATAGGGTATAAAGCGAATGAGTCGATTTCATGTTATTTCTTTATTCATTTTCAGTTTATCCAGTCAGGCCGAAGTCAACCTTGATGGTACGTTGGGACAGAGCGGTGCATTACCGGGGCCCAACTATCTCATCGGGGCTGACTTAGGCCAAAGGCATGGTAGCAATTTATTCCACAGTTTTCAAGATTTTAACTTGCAACGCTTGGAAAGTGCCACCTTTTCAGGGCCAAATCAGATTGAAAATGTGATTAGCCGCGTCACGGGTGGAAATCCATCACACATTGACGGCTTAATTCGCTCAACCATTCCGAAGGCGGATATGTATTTTCTTAATCCCTATGGCATCATGTTTGGGGAAAATGCCAAGTTGGACGTGCAAGGGAGTTTTCATGCCAGCACTGCTGACTATTTACGCTTGGGAGAGAGGGGACGTTTTGACGCGCGTAATCCAAGTGATAGTTTATTGAGCGTTGCACCGATTGAAGCGTTTGGTTTTTTGACCGATTCACCAGCCTCTATTACCACTCAAGATAGCGATTTGTCTGTTTCTGAAGGCAACAGCTTATCATTAATTGGGGGTGATTTGGCTTTGAAGGGTCATTCACCAATCCTATTTCATGAACAGGAATTCGCGCCAACTACAGCGGTTTTTGCTCGTTCTAAATTATCGGCACCGGCGGGACGAATTAATCTGGCGAGTGTGGCTTCTCAAGGTGAAGTGATGCCTAGCGAGTTTGGATTAGACTTGAATGCTGAGGGGGGAACCATTACAGCTAATCAGACCTTAATGGATGTCAGTGGTCAAGGCGGTGGCGGTGTTTTTATTCGTGGTGGACAATTTTTCATGGATAATGCGACCATTCAAGCCAATACGATGGCTGATCAGCATGGCAAGGGTATTGACGTGAAAGTGACAGAATACCTTGATATTAAAGGAAATATTATTGCTATACTGAGTAACACTATGGGCAACGGTAATGCCGGTACTATAACGATCACGGTACCTGATTTGAGCATCGCTGAAAGTTTCATAAGAAGCAGTAGTTTTAGTAGCGGTGATTCAGGTGACATCGTGATCGAAGCCAAACAAATATTACTGGACAAAGGAAGCAACATTAATAACGACACTTTTTTCAATGGGCAAGGGGGTGATATCACGATTAATGCGACTGAATCTTTTTCTATATCAGGTCAAGGAAAGGGAGGATTGGCTGCGGGTATTACTATTCTACCCGATGTTCCTAGTGAATTAACCAGTGAAACCTACGGTAGTGGAAAAGCGGGTAGTCTCACTCTCACAACCAAGCTTTTAAATCTAGAGGGGGGTATTATTTCAACTAATAGTTATGGCATCTCTAAAAGTGCTGACATTACGGTGAATGCCGATAAAATCAATATAACTGGTGGTGGTCTGATTATTTCCTTTGCTTTTTTAGATGGAGATGGTGGCAAAATCAATCTCAATACCAACACAATGTCTATCATTGGAAGACGTCCTGGATTAATCAATCTGATTGGAGAGACTTTTGTTGAAAAAAACCAATCTGGCATTGCCACCATCACCTTTGGAAAAGGTGCCTCCGGTAATATTTCTGTTGTTGTTAATGAGTTGATGATAGATGAGCGTGGTGGCATTAGCGCGGGTACGGCAAGTGAAGGTGCGGCTGGAGATGTGACGGTAAAAGTCAACAATTTATTTTTGGAAGGCGGTTCTGAAATTAATAGTAGTAGCGGTGGTTTAATAGGAGAACAAATACTTCTCGGCCAAGGGCCTGGTGGTAATGTACACGTTATTGCTACAAATAATATAATCCTTTCCGGTCAAGATAATCGTGGCTTACCGAGTGCTATTTCTACTAACTCTTTAGGCATAGGTCAAGGTGGGCATGTAATAGTGGAAACCAATCAGCTTAACATTAGTGATGGTGCGGCCATTACAGCTAACGCTATGGGAACGGGTAATGCTGGCGATGTTGTCATAGAAGCCAATACGATTAAAATAACCAACAATGGCACAATCACGACTTCTGCCGAACAGGCAACCGGTGGCAATCTCACTCTCGTCGTTCCAAACTTACTGTTTTTGCGAGAAGGGCAAATGAGTACCAGTGTTCAGGGTGGTAGTGGCGATGGTGGCAATATTACGCTTTCCAATCCGAATTTTATCGTTTTAGATCAGAGTCAGATCAAAGCACAAGCGAATGAAGGACGCGGGGGAAATATCCAGCTTAAGGCTAAACAATTAGTTAAATCACCTGAAAGTCAAATCAGTGCTTCTTCCAAACTGGGTATAGACGGCGAAGTGAACATTGAATCACCCCAATTGGAGCTCAATGCGTTCATAGTCGTCTTACCTGACGCTTATGTCGAAAGGCCGTTGTCAAAAGCGTGTCCAGAAGAGATAGAAGAACTCAGCCTGTTTCGCGTGGAACGGGCAAGTGTTGGGATGCCAAAAACGCCGGATAGTTTTATGGAATAGGAATGGTGGGCAACAAAAACACGTTACCCACCCTACAAAAAAAACGGGGATAAGAAACGGGTTTAACCGTGCCCACAGATATATAGCCTTTCCCGATCTCATGACGTACATTTATATTTAAATTCGCAGCTGCAAAATAAATTTGGAACGAAAAGAGCAAAGCTGCAAAATAAATTTGGAACGAAAAGAGCAAAGCTGCAAAATAAATTTGGAACGAAAAGAGCAAAGCTGCAAAATAAATTTTTCACTAAAATAAAATTTGTACTTAGCGTAGCTTCCCTTCGGTTCATTCAATCGGGAAACGCTATAGTACAACGGATTGATGGTATAAACGGATTATAAATACTTGAGATGAGAAGCTATGCGTACTTAGTGAGCACATTGAGTATTTGGTACAACGAATTTAGTTAGTACAACGAATTACTGGGATAAACGAATTATAAATAGTCGAGATGAGAAGCTATGCGTACTTAGTGAGCACATTGAGTTATTGAAAATAATACCATGATCTCTGTTTAGCAAAAGGTGTTAATTCGTTTATCTCAGTAATTCGTTGTACTTATTATGCTACACAAAAAAAAAGGCAGATACGGATAGAAACCCGGTCTGCCTTTTTAACTCAACGCTCTGAGATTGTCAAAACACAAGAAATATTGATTTTAATTGCTCGATAATCAACAAAGCGTTTGCGTCTTTTGCGTCTCTTGCGCCTCTTGCGTTAAAACAAAACGTCATTAATCAATCGCATTCACCTCAATCAATCCTAAACCCTTTGCCCCAACAGAACTCATGATAGCGGTATAAGCGCCAGCGGGTAAAGTCAACAGCAATGCGGCATTGGTAGGTTCTGTCGCAAATTGAGCCGGAATTGCGCTACTCGGCGCAGTCTGAACTTGCCAATCATTATTGCTTGCCACAGCTTCACCACTTGGGAATTTCTGTACTGTGAGCATAGGATTCACACCAGCCTCCAAACCCGAACCTCTGATAACGACTTTTTGCGAGCCTGTCCCACTAATAATGAAACCTGCAATCACATCATTGACTCCGCCCTGAATGGTGGCGCGTGTGCTGATGTTCGTGAGTTTGATAGCACTGCCACCACCAGAAGTAATGCCACAAGAAGCTGGGTTAGCAAGGCATTGTTGTATGCCGGCTTGTTTGCCTTTGTCAAACTGAATATCAGTATTTATGGTCAACTCATACAGTTTATCATTACTGTTATTTATCCCATTAATCTCTATATCAGTACAAGTGAGGAAGGGTTTTGCTAAGGAAATCTTAGCCAAACGTTCGTCTTTTTCTTCGTTATAGAGCTTTACCGTCTGTTCACTAATGGATAATTTTACCTTTGTTGCTGATATCTCAATCAAGTTATCGTTCAGGTTCCAAAACGTAACAACTGATGGGTATTGGAATCTTGTAGTTCCTACTAGCGAAATAAGATCACCATTACGCGATGTCAACACCAATTCAAATTCACTGGTATTGCTAACATCAACAACTATTTCAATATCACCTGATACATTAAGATCACTAAACGTTAATAATCCTGTTTCTGTAGCACGAGGTTGGTAAGAAAGCCATTTTTGACCGGTAGTGGGATCCTCCATGACTGTCACATTCTTACCATAAGGCACAGGCGAACCTTTCGCATAGGCTGACAGATTCAGCAGATCCAATGCTATTGCACCTCTCCCTCCAAACAAACTCACCAAAAACACTGTGCTGATTAACCAGTACTTTAGTTGCTTCATTGTAACCTCCTTTCATATGCAACACAAAAATCGCAATTGAGAATTTTGAATTGGGATATTAGCCACGGAATGACACAGAAAGCACGGAATATTTCCGTGTTTTTCCGTGTTTTTCCGTGGCAAAATCCAAAAAGTAGAACAGGGGCACATTTTAACAGACTTTCCAATAAAAGCGCAATCAAATAAAAGATCACCTCAAATTTCATAAAAGATCATAAAAGATCATAAAATTTATTTTATCCCATTAAAAACAATGCGTTATATAAAAAATGCCTTTGCAAAATTATTTGTTCAATACATAAAACAAAGCGGTTTGACTGATGAGGTATTGGCTTCGCAACTCTCAGTGAGTAAAATGACGATTTACAATTGGCGAGTGGGGAAAATTCAATGCCCGACTTCGCGTGATAAACTTTTGAAATGTGCCGATATATTAAAACTGATGCCTATACAACGTGCCCAATTTTTAAAGGCTGCTGGACATCTGCCTGAAAAAAATGACTTTTTGTGGCCACCAATGCCAGTGCTTGGCATCCCTATTATTCACCCTTATCAATTTTTTGGGCGTGAGAGTTTGTTGAATCAAATTTATTGGGCGTGGCATAAAACGGTGCCGGAGTCTATTGCCATTATCGGTGCCGAACGGAGTGGTAAAACGTCACTGTTGAATTATCTGAACAGGATTACGCAAGCGACTCAGTTACGGCCCGATCAACCCAAAGGGTGGCCCGATGATTGGTTGCCCGGCCATTTTCAAGTGGCTTTTATGGATTGCCTAGATGCTAATATGTCTCGACCAGAGACGTTGGTGGCTGACGTGTTGCAGCAATTTAAATTAGAGAGGCCGCATCCTTGTGATATGGCCTGTTTTTCAAATAGGCTCCAACAAGAACTTGAGCAGCCGGCGATCATATTAATAGATGAGCTTGAGATAGGGCTTGCCGCAGCTGCGCTGGATGCCGCGTTTTGGGAAAATCTATGTGCCTTGGGGAGTCATGGTCAATTGAGCTTTGTCGTGACGGCGAAAAAGCCTTTGGCTAAATTGGCGCAGGAGTTTGAGAAAGCGTCGCCCTTTTTTAATCTTTTTGGGCATACTTTGCAGCTTGAAGCCTTTACTGAAAACGAGGCGCGGGAATTGATGGCGCATGCGCCCAAGCCTTTTTCAAAGGCAGAAATTGAAAGAATGCTTAAGGAAAGCGGTTGTTGGCCTGAGCCTCTGCAAAAACTTTGTGATGCTCTGTTACAAAAGAGGTTATTAAAACAGTAGTCCGTTTTGAGAAGAAAGAAAACCAGGGCAACCACAAGGGATTGCCCCTACGGGCAGATTGTAGGGGCAATCCCTTGTGGTTGCCCCTTTTGATGCTTGGGAAAGCAAATATGCTAAAATCCCAAAGGTTGCATAGAAGGGATTAATTGATAACTGATAACTGATAACTGATAACTGATAACTGATAACTGATAACTGAAATGACTATTGCAGAACTTAATTTGAATATGCTCTGGCTCCTGCCAGAAATGCTTTTACTGACAATGGCTTGTCTTATTTTGGTCATTGATGCCTATTTACCCAAAAGTTTACAGGGGTTAACGTATCAACTCACTCAAGGGAGTTTAATTGGTACCGCTTTACTCATTCTTGCGGCCATGCCTTCTGAGCGAGTCTTAGCGATGAATGACATGGTTGTCATTGATCCCATGGGCGCGGTGCTTAAACTCTTTATCGTCTTGATCGTCTTTATCGCTTTTATTTACTCGCGAGACTATTTGCGGGATCGCAAAATGCTGCAAGGCGAATACTTTGTCTTAGGCTTGTTTGCCGCTTTAGGCATGATGGTGATGGTTTCTGCCCATAGTTTGTTGACGATTTATTTGGGCCTTGAATTACTGTCATTGTCTTTATATGCGATGGTGGCGATGCACCGCGATTCACAACAAGCTTCTGAAGCGGCGATGAAGTATTTTGTTTTAGGCGCGTTAGCTTCGGGTATGTTGTTATATGGGATGTCCATGTTATATGGTGTGACGGGCACTTTGGATTTAGCTGAACTGGCTTCCGCCATCGGCGAAGAGTCTGAACAGCGGACGATTTTAGTTTTCGGCCTCGTCTTTATCGTCGTCGGTTTAGGCTTTAAGCTAGGCGCTGTGCCTTTCCACATGTGGATACCTGATGTCTATCAAGGCGCACCAACGGCCGTGACATTGTTTATCAGCAGTGCGCCGAAAATCGCGGCCTTTGCGATGCTGATGCGTTTATTAGTAGACGGTATGGAAGGCCTACACGTTGGTTTACAAGCCGATGGTACATACAGCGCGTGGGGTGGTTGGCAAGGGATGTTGATTTTACTCTCCATTTTGTCAATGGCTATGGGTAATATTATTGCCATCGCGCAGCGCAATATTAAACGCATGTTGGCTTATTCGACGATTGCCCATGTTGGCTATTTGATGTTAGGTGTCATTGCTGCTAATGACGCTGGCTATGCGGCCTCGATGTTTTATGTGATCGTCTATAGCTTGATGACATTAGGCGCTTTTGGCATGATCATCTTACTCAGTCGCGTCGGCTTTGAGGCCGAACACATCGACGATTTCAGAGGCTTAAATGAGAGAAGCCCATGGTACGCCTTTATTATGTTAATTCTGATGCTGTCGATGGCTGGCGTACCACCGATGATAGGCTTTTGGGCAAAATGGTCCGTTTTAGCGCAAGTTATTAAAGCCGATTTACTCTGGCTTGCCATCGTCGCCGTGTTATTTGCCCTCATCGGCGCATTTTACTATTTGCGCATTGTGTGGATGATGTACTTTGAAAAACCACAAGATATGACCGTGATTGAGGCCAGTATGGATATGCGCGTCGCGCTGAGCGCGAATGCGTTAGTGATTTTAGGATTGGGCATCATGCCGCATAGCTTGATGGCAGTGTGCTTGGGGGCTTTGGGAGTTAATTAATAATCTGAGTACAACAGATCAGGGGAATAAACGGATTAGTTCATTGGCAGCCTTGAGTCAATCCGTTCATTCCGCTGACCCGTTGTACTATAGATCGTTCTTGGCCCCAAAAAACTATTCTCTTAAAAATCAAATTGGGATGATTAAAAGCCACGGAATGACACTTCAATGCACGGAATTTTTCCGTGTTTTTCCGTGTTTTTCCGTGGCAAAATCGACCCGTCATAGAAGCAAATTTCTGAGACGCGAGGCATCGCGTCTCTACCCATCAAAACACCTCACAACCAATCCGTTCAATTCCCTGATCTGTTGTACTTAACGACAATGAGTTAGAGAAAACGGATACGTGGTAAGCCACTCTACAAAAAACTTAAATGTGACATTGCCAAGTTAATTGTTTTTAGATTTGTTTATGTCGCCATTCGCTATTAGCCATTCCTTATTCGCTATTGACGAAGGTATTGTTAATTATAAATAATGGTAAAATGTTAAAACAACGGGTTATGCTAAAAACGTGGCTAAGCTATTTTTGTGACATCATAAAAAAAATTTTATGATTGTTTTTTCAACACGCTCTTATGGAATCACAAGACGAAGGCTGAATTAGACGATGATGTCAAAGAATTTTTAACGCAAGTCTACGAAGATTTAGAACAATTGGATCGTGACTTAGTTGACTTGGAGAAAACCCCGACTGATGAAAAACTATTAGGGCAAATTTTCAGGGCCTTTCATACAATTAAAGGCGATTGCGGATTTTTTGGTTTTTCAAAACTGGGGAGTATCGTTCATGCCAGTGAAAATCTGTTGAGCCGGGTAAGAGAGGGAGAAATCCCTATCAATACTCATATCATTACGGCATTATTAAATGTGCTAGATGCCGTGCGACAGATACTTCAGCAAATAGAAACTACCGGTGAGCAAGGGGAGCAAACCTATCCTGAGCTCAAAGCACATTTAAATCAATTGAAAGAGGGTAAACCGCTCTCCCCGTTGGCCCCTCAAATCGTTCCTTCAGAAAAAGTTGCCGCTTTAACACCCGATGAAAAGGCGGACAATTATGACGGGTCAGTGTCATCCGTTAATGAAAATGGCGCATTAGCAGAGCCTTCTCAAAATGAAACCGCTGGTATGCCGGTAACGGCCTTTGAAAACGCGGATGACGTTATTTCCCCAGTTGAAAAAGTCGAAGCTGTTGCTCCAGGGGAAAATGTTGAGGCCGTCTCCCCGGTTGAAAAAGCTGTCCCCCCTTTTGAAAAAGAGGGGCTAGGGGTGATTCCTGACGAATCGCCTGATACCCAAAAAGCGGCTCCCCTTTTTATTGAAAATGCCCCCCCCTGTGAATCCTCCTTTGAAAAAGCGATGATTTTTGACGAACAGCCTAATACCCAAGAGGATATTCACCTTGAAAAAGGAGGGGTTTCAGATAGTCTCATCCGAGTCAATGTCAAACAACTTGATAAATTAATGAATTTGGTTGGCGAACTCGTTTTAACGCGTAATCAAATTGTGCAATTAACCTCAAAACAAGAACATACGGGATTAGCCGGCGCATCTCAACGATTAAATATTATCACGAGCGAGCTGCAAGAAGGGATTATGAAGACGCGCATGCAGCCCATTAAAAAATATTTCTGAACAAGGGCGCATGGCTATTCCACTGTCATTGGTGACGCGCCTAGAAAAATTCCCTCGCGCCCAAATAGAATATTCTGGCAATCAGCATGTTATCCAGTATCGTGGACAAATCTTGCCTTTAATTTATCTTGCCGACTTACTTGACGGCACTTCTACGAATTTAAACAACAATGAAATGCTACAAGTCGTTGTTCATTCAAACAACAATCGCAGTGTCGGACTCGTTGTACCTCGCATCCTTGATATTGTTGAAGAAAGTATCACAATTGAAAGTATAACTTCCCGACGTGGCGTATTGTACTCTAGCATCATACAAGGAGAAGTCACTGAATTGTTGGATATGAAAAATATTATTAACACGGCTTTGCCGCGTTTTTTTGACGCATCTGTGCCATAATGACAAGAACAATAACGACAAGGATTGCATATAAAAAAGGATTTATAAGAAAGGATTTTTAAGCAATAATTACTGCCATCTAGTACAACGGATTGACGGAATGAACGGATTGATAAAGCGTTCCATTGCGAGAAAGCCGCTCTCTTTTAGAAATAGAATTTTTTTGAGTGAAGTTAAACAAACGTATTGAGGTGTAAAAATGATCCTCGCTAAACAAAAAATGACCATACAGAAGTGGGGTGATTGCTTGGGTTTGCGTATTAGCAAGCCACTGGGTGAATTGGCCCTTTTTGAACCGGAAACACCCGTTTTGGTGCAAGTAACAACAGAAGGTATGACGATCAAGCGGCTAAGTGGTTTTAAGAAAAACTTCATAAACCCGTTTTCGGAAGCTGACTTAGTGAACGAACTGTCACCTTATACGGCTCATGCAGATGAACTCGTGGTGCCACTGACATCAGAATTGGGAGAAGGGGATGAGTAAAATATACGTTCCCAGCCGAAATGATATATGTTGGTTAGATTATGAACCGCCTAAGGGCAAGGAAATTGGTAAATACAGGCCAACATTGGTACTTTCCAGCCAAGCCTATAACACAGGCTTGCTGATTGGTTGCCCAATCAGTACAAGTATCCGTGGTGGGGCAACAGAAGTGCCTATCAGTCATTTGGAAGGGCCAAGTGTTGTGGTGAGCAATTTAATTCATACCTGGGATTGGAAGCAACGCAACGCGAAATTTATTTGTCAAGCTGAATCAAGTGTGATGGAGGATGTGTTATTACGGGTGATATCGCTGATTGGGGCGGATGATGTGGTTGAAAAAGTTCTGAATGAGTAAGAAATATCCAACCTTATGCCATACAGTGGGCAAAACCCGTCCACAATGTTTTGTTTTAGCGGCCGGTCTTCGATCTAATCCTTGGTGTTGGACGGTGTTGCAAACCCCGTCCAACCAAAGTGGCAATCAAACGTTACGGACGGGGTTGCAAACCCCGTCCAGCCCAAATATTTCAATTACGGCGTGGTTTTTAGAATCTGATACCTAGTGAAAAAATCCGTTTATTCCGTTAATCCGTTGTATTCTTATGACTCACTCTCAACAATATTGCACATTTTTTGTCAACAACCTATTTTTTGGTGTAGAAGTTGATAAAGTTCAAGAAGTTATCCGTTATCAAACCATGACCCGTGTGCCACTGGCACCACCTGAAATTTGTGGCCTCATCAATCTACGCGGTCAAATTGTCATTGCGATTGATTTAAGGCGACGCTTAGCATTTGAGGAACGGCCCGCTGACCAATTGCCTGTGAATGTCGTCATGCGTAGTGATGAGGGGGCGGTCAGTTTTTTGGTGGACGACATTGGGGATGTTTTGGAAGTGGACGACAGTGCTTTTGAAGCACCACCGCCCACACTTTTAGGAAGGCCGCGTGACTTGATTCGTGGTGCTTACAAGCTCAAGGATAAGTTACTGCTCGCACTTGATGCTGAAAAAACGATGGATTGTGCTGTATGAAAACAATTGCTTTTGTTCATCAGAAAGGTGGCACCGGCAAAACCACCGCCTGTGTTAATATTGCCGGTTGTTTGGTGAAACAAGAGAAAAAAGTCTCGTCGTAGATATGGAACCACAGGGGAGTGCGACAAGCAGTTTAGGGCTCAGCCAAAATCAGGATGGTTCCATTTATCAGGTGCTGATGGAAGAAAAGGCGATTAGCGAGTGTATTTTTGAAACAGAATCAGGGATATACCTTGTGCCCTCGGCAATAGACTTACTGGTGATTGATAGCCGTTTCGGCCAATCTACCAGTCATGCTCACCGGTTAAAAAACCACCTTGCCAAGATAGCTCACCATTTTGACGTGATTCTCATTGATGCAGCTGCCGGACATACCTCGTTGATGGTGAATACCATAATTGCCGCAGCCGGGCACCTTATTATCCCTATGGATTATGGCGTATTCGCTTATGAATCACTGGAAACCTTTAACGTTTTTCTCAATCAATTGGCGGAAGCTTATCATGTACCTATTCACTTAATGGCTGTTTTGTTACGAGAGGAATTGCCACGTTCTCCTCGGCAATCTTCAAAAAAACCATTGAAAAGCATAGCAAAGTTCTGGGAAACACCTGAAGAAAGCGTGCCCGTATTGCATTATTTATATGAAGCTGGCATCACCGCATTCTGGGAAAAAAATGGCGTGACAGATGTCAAGATATATCGGCTACCTTATTCTTATGAGGTGGTTAAATCACATCTAAAAATTTTGCACGGAAAGAGCCTTCGCAAAATAAATTTTTCAATAAAATCAGGCTGCAAAATAAATTTTGAACGAAAATGATTTGTACTTAGCGAAGCTTCCCTTCGGTTCATTCAATTGGGAAACGCAAAATAAAAAAACCATGACATGTCAACTCTTTCACGACAAATATTTTTAACGGGTTTAGAAGAAAGTGAAAACGGCTTTATTTTTCTGAACTCAACAAAAGAGATCATTTTCTGCAACCAGTGGCTGTCCAAGACGATTGGACTATCCCACGAGCAACTACTGGGACAGACAATTGAGGCGGTTATTCCTGAAATTGTGAATTCACGAGTCATTACCGCTATTGATAATGCTCTAAAATCGGGCCTTGCTTCAGTGTTGTCTCCCCATTTAAACCGTTCTCCATTTCCCCTCTATGGCACAATCAGTGGGCATGAAGAAAGAGAACGTTTGCAACAACAAATCGTCATAAAACCGATTTTTCCACCTCATTTACCACCGCATTGCCTGATACAAATATTTGATGTGAGCAGTTCCATGAACCGTGAACACCAATTGCGCGTTCAAGCCCGGCAACTGAAAGAACAAGCGCAAGAATTACAACAGGCTAAACATGCGGCTGAATCGGCTAATCGTGCTAAGAGTAGCTTTCTCGCTAACATGAGCCATGAATTACGCACACCGCTTAAGCTTAATGTTATTTTGGGTAATACGCAAATTCTAAAACGAGACAACTCTTTAAATAGCGAGCAACAAGATGAAATAAATACGATTCATCGTAATGGTGAATATTTATTAACCCTGATTTCTGATATTTTGGATTTGTCTAAAATTGAAGCAGAATGCTTGGAACTGTCTTTAAACCATTTTAATTTAATGTCTTTGCTCAAAGAGCTCACCTATTTTTTTAAAAAACGTGCAGAAAAAAAGAAAATTACCTTTATTTACAATCTATTATCAAATATACCCGCAATGGTTTATGCGGATGAAAAACGCTTACGACAAATTTTGATCAATTTACTGAGTAATGCCCTCAAATTTACTGAACAGGGTGGGGTGACACTCCAAGTCGGTTACGACGAGGGAAAAATCCGTTTTCAAGTGGAGGATACCGGCATTGGGATTCCCTCTGATGCCCTGTCAAAAATTTTTTTACCCTTTCAACAAGTCAGCTGTTTAAGTTATCGATCTGAAGGTACGGGACTGGGTTTGTCTATTACCCAGAAATTGGTTAAGTTAATGAACAGTGAATTGCATGTTGAAAGTACGCTAGGGCAGGGCAGTCTATTTTGGTTTATGCTGGATTTGCCAGAAGTACCGGTACCTCAAGGCTTCATGCCCGTTGCCAAGCCGATTATTAGAGGCTTTCAAGGACGAACACAAAAAATTCTGATAGTGGACGACAAAATGGAAAATTGCGCCGTTTTAAGAAAATTGTTAACGCCATTAGGATTTGATATTGCAGAAGTGAGCAATGGTCAGGAAGCGCTGGACAAAGCGCATGAATGGCAACCAGACTTGATTTTAATGGATTTAATTATGCCAGTACTCGATGGCTATGAAGCAACACGCCGCATCAGAAAAATACAGGCCCTGCAAGAGGTTATTGTGATTGCCGTGTCAGCCAGTGCCTTTAGTCATGATTTAGAAAAAGGTATGGAAGCCGGCTACAACGTTTGTCTCACCAAACCGATTAATGTTGATAGACTGTTTGAATGTTTACAGACACATCTGAACTTGACTTGGATTTACCAAGCGCAGAATATCATGGGTACCACATCAAGCGAAGATGCAGAACAGCAAACAAAAATGCCGTTTGTGGAACCTTCAGCTGATATTAAAGAGCTCAGTGATGGCATCACGTTCGTCATCGGATAAGTTAATCATAAATTTATTCAAAACTATCATTAAAATTTTCCTGATTATAACGGATTTTTGTCAAATAATGGAAACGAAGTCACATAGCTCCGCGACGTTCAAAGCCCCATTATTATTCTGGTGTCCCCAAAATTCGTTACTATCAGGAAAATCCTTGTGCTTGCCCTTTTGAAAATCCTTGTGCTTGCCCTTTTGAAAATTTATTGAATTTGGCGATCAAGTGAAAATATTGGATTCAAAACCATTTCTTGGCGTTTTCGATATCACATAAAATCCAAGCATGGCATTCATAATCGCCATTTTATAGAATTTTTTTAAATCTTCTAAGCGAATCTCTGCCTCAATAATTTTTTTTTCGCTTAACAACCTTTCTCGTGTGGTGCCTTTTAATAACGGTGTTGATGGTGTCAGCCATTTATCTTGATGCCAAAAGGCCACATTAGCGATAGAGGTGTCTGTCACGAAACCTTTTTTAATAATTAAAATATCATCAGCTTGCCCTTTGAGTGCCAATAAACGGTTTAAATGATCTCGATTTAGATATTTAAATGTGTAGTCGATCTCATTATCTTCTACAATTTTGAAATGCTGAAAGCGTCTGTCTTGATAGGGTAAATATTCAATCGTTTCTATGGTTTTGGCATAGATTATCCGCGCTCGATAGAGGCCCTGTTGAGAGGGCGGTTGAAGAAACATTGTCAAATCAATTTTATCTTCCGCGCCAAATAGCAATCTTCTAGCCTGATTGAGTCGTTCATTATGAAATGCGATAAAGGAGGCTTTTCCGTTTACGATTTTAACGGTTTCTAAAAGTTGAATCATGTTTTATCGTTTTATGGATTGAGTACAAGGCCCGTCATCCGTTGTACTCGCGTCGTTTTATTCTACTGTCACCGATTTCGCTAAATTTCTGGGCTGATCGACATCTGTGCCTTTAATCAGTGCAACATGATAGGCTAATAATTGTAAAGGGATGGTGTAAACAATAGGTGAAATGATGTCATCTACTTCTCCTAATTCAATAACGCTTATATAATCAGAAGGTTGCATGATGGCGCGATGATTCGCAAAAATAAATAATTGGCCACCTCTCGCATGAACTTCTTGCAAATTGGATTTCAGTTTCTCCTGCAAAGCGTCATTCGGTGCGACGGCAATAACGGGCATTTCAGCATCCACTAACGCCAGTGGGCCATGTTTTAATTCACCTGCGGGATAAGCTTCTGCGTGAATGTAAGAAATTTCTTTTAATTTGAGGGCACCTTCCATCGCTATTGGATAATGAATGCCTCTACCCAAAAATAGGGCATGACGTTTTTCTGCAAACGCTTCTGCCCACGCTTTGATAGCGTCATTGAGTGCTAATACCTTTTCAAGCTGTTTAGGTAGCGATAACATCGCCGCGACAATCTTCTTTTCGACTTCACTCGTTATTCCGTGCCGTCGCCCAAGTATCAGAGTGAGCATTAATAAAGATAACAATTGTGTCGTAAACGCTTTAGTCGAGGCGACACCGATTTCTGGCCCGGCGTAAGTCATGAATACCATATCGGAAGCACGGACTAATGAACTTTCTGGCACATTGCAAATAGCCAAACTGGGGCCAAAACCTAAGCGTTTCGCTTCATGCAAAGCAGCAAGCGTGTCGGCCGTTTCCCCAGATTGAGATAAGCTCACAACCAGCGCCTTTGGATTCGTTAAGGGTTGCCGATAGCGAAACTCACTGGCAATTTCAACAGAACAAGGTAATTTAGCCAACGTTTCAATCCAATAGCGAGCGACTTGCCCAGCATGGTAACTGGTACCACAAGCAATGATTTGTACGGCCTCAATCTGGTCAAATATCTGCTGTGCTTCAGGCCCAAACGCGGCTTCTAGCACACGCCCATTGTGAATACGGCCGGCTAATGTCTCTATGACAGCGCGGGGTTGCTCAAAAATTTCTTTGTGCATGTAGTGACGATATTCACCACGTTCCACCGCATCAGCTTGTAACTGGCTGATTTGTTCAGGCCGTTTAACGGGTTTGCCTGTCAAATCGGTGATACTTCGGGAATCACGTTGCAAATCAATGATATCGCCATCTTCCAAATAAATCACACGTTGAGTGACTGGAATCAAAGCAGCGACATCCGAAGCGATAAAATGTTCACCAATACCGACTCCAATCACTAACGGGCTACCGCGTCGCGCAGCGACTAAATGGCCCGGTTCTTGGGGACTAATCACGGCTATGGCATAGGTGCCTTCAAGCACTTTCAAGGTAGCCGAAACGGCGGCATATAAAGGCTTACCTTGCTTGAGAAAGTCATGAATTTGATGCGCGATCACTTCGCTATCGGTTTCAGACTTAAATTCATAACCCTGTTGTTCTAACTGTTGGCGTAATTGGGCATGGTTTTCAATAATACCATTATGCACAACAGCCACACTTTCTTTGGAAAGATGTGGATGAGCATTCTCAATACTGGGTTTACCATGTGTTGCCCAGCGCGTATGAGCAATACCGGTAGGTGAAGATAAAGAGGTTAATTTAATTTTCGCTTCTAAATCAGGTACTTTACCTTGAACACGTAGGCTTTCAAGCTCGTGCGACTGAGAGTCAAGGATCGCTAATCCGGCAGAATCATAACCACGATATTCGAGACGTTTTAAACCTTCAATGAGAATAGGCACAACATCGCGTTCTGCCACTGCACCGATGATACCGCACATAGTGTTATTCCTTTTAGTTTTAATAATTTATCCGCAAAGTAAAATAAAACGTACTCCCTTGTCCCACTTGACTCTCTACACCTGCTACACCAAAGCAGCGATTGACAACCCGTTGCACTATGGACAAGCCTAAACCATGTCCTTCAACACCCGTTTTACCCACACGACTAAAGGGCACAAACAATTGGCTTTGCTGTTCAGGTGTGAGGCCATCTCTCACGATCGCATCTTCACCATTTTGAGCAACCAACAGTTGAGTTCGCGCAAATAAGAAAACAGCATTTTTAAGTTGGTTGGCATATCGTCCACAATCAACAATGTGCCTTGGTAAGAAGGTTTAGTCATTTATTCAATTCCTGTTTTCAGTTATCAGTTATCAGTTATCAGTTATCAGTTCCACGCTTAAGTTTTTGCGCGCAAAAACGACGCTAAGGAAATCAGTTATCAAAACCTTATCTATTATCTTCAAGGTTAAGCGATTTATCTGATTAACGATATATACTGTCCACTGTTATAATTTGCGCTTTTACTAAAGTCAAAATCCATTCTTTGCTGCAAGTTTTTCGTGATCCATGAGCTTGTCGAAGGGTGCAAAAACGTGTTATTAAAAAGATAAATTCATTTATGTAACGTCGCTTTCAGACAACTGATGCCCGCTGTTGGCTGTTAGAATTAATAATAGCGACCTTATGACAATGCTATAGACATTCAGATAATTATTTTAAAAATTTTCAATAGGGCGAACACGTAGGTTCGCCCCTACAAAACGGGGTTTTGTAGGAGCAGCCCTACTGCCCTTGTGAAATTATTTACCTGAAAATCTATAAATAGAGATAGGTTTTGATAACTGATTTCCTTAGCGTCGTTTTTGCGCGCAAAAACTTAAGCGTGGAACTGATAACTGATAACTGATAACTGATATGAGACCTGCACCTTTTGCCTTTTTAGGACTTGCCCTTTGGTTAACCTTAGCCATCGCAGCTGCCCTACGCCCACATAATGTCATTTATTGGCAAATTCTTGGCGTTATTTTATTATTATTAGCACTGTTCGACGCTTGGCGCGTTTGGCGAATCCCTGCTATTCAGGTACAACGTCACGTTCCCAGCTCACTGCCTTTAGGCGTTTGGAGTGAAGTCATTCTCCGCTTTCACAATCCCAGCACCGTTCCACGTCTTATAGAAATATTTGATGATTACCCTATCCACAGCGATTTACAAGGGCAACCGCAGCGCCTCATTTTGCCCGCCTCTGCTGGAATCGAAACACAATTTGACACCCCTGTTTTTGCGCGCAAAAACATTTGCGTGAAATATCGTATTCGCCCTGAACGACGTGGCGCGACACAATTTGCTGGGGTACATTTCTTGCTTTATTCACCTTGGCGATTTTGGAAACGTTATCGCTATATCGAACTCAAGACACCGATACGAGTTTACCCTAATTTTGCGACGATGACTAAATACGCCCTATTTGCCGCTGAAAACCGCCTTGGACAATTAGGCATCCGTAAACTGCAACGGCGAGGAGAAGGTTTAGAATTTCATCAACTGCGTGAATACCGCACAGGCGATAGTTTGCGTCAAATCGACTGGAATACGACTTCTCGTTATAAAAAATTGATTTCAAAAGAATATCAAGATGAACGCGACCAACAAATTATTTTTTTAATCGACTGCGGGCGACGCATGTTAGCGCAAGATGGCGCACTGTCACATTTTGACCACACATTGAACGCCATACTCTTACTCTCTTACGTTGCGCTGCGGCAAGGCGATGCGCTAGGATTAATGACATTTAGCGGCGAACATCGTTGGTTAGCACCGCGTAAGGGAATGAATACAGTCAATATCGTCCTCAATACCGTATATGACTTACAACCCAGTACTCGTAGCAGCGATTATTGGTATGCCGCCAATCAATTAATGCGTAGACATAACAAACGTGCTTTAGTGATCCTGATTTCCAATTTACGCGATGAAGACAGCGATGAATTACTACCCGCTTTACAATTGCTTCGCAAAAAACACCTGGTTTTACTGGCCAGCTTACAAGAGCGTATTCTGAATGACGTTCTTGAACAAGCCGTCTATACTTTTGAAGATGCCCTACGCCATGCCGCCACACTGGATTACTTGAATGCCCGTCAAAGCGCTCATGACACTCTGAAAAATCAGGGTATTATATATTTAGATACTGAACCTGAACAATTACCAGTCCAGATGGTAAATCGTTATTTAGAAATTAAACGTAGTGGAATGCTTTAACATCTGGAATTGTTTGGTAGAGACGCGATCGCGAAGCGTCTCTAGGCATCGATACGCGATGCCTCTCGTCTGTTTGGTAGAGACGCGATCGCGAAGCGTCTCTAGGCATCGATACGCGATGCCTCTCGTCTGTTTGGTAGAGACGCGATCGCGAAGCGTCTCTAGGCATCGCGTCTGTTTGGTAGAGACGCGAGGCATCACAGAGACGCGAGGCATCGCGTCTCTACATAGCTCCTTTCTGACCAAAAATTCATTATCAATGACAACCCTATATAAAAACCTTAAAAACATCAAGATCACAAGCAAACTGACGCTTATCGTCGCTTTCCCTATTCTTGGACTGATTTATTTCACTGTTGCTATCACTTTAGAAAAACTAGAGATAGTCAATGAAATGAACTTATTACAAGACTTAACCGATTTTGCCGTTAAATCTAGCTCATTAGTTCATGAATTACAAAAAGAACGTGGCATGTCAGCCGGCTTTCTTGGCAGTCAAGGGGTCAAATTTGCTGAACAACTTCAAGAACAAAGACTTAAAACAGATCAGGCGATAATAGAACTACATTCTTTTGTGAAAGCATTTCATTTTGAACCTTTTAAACAAGAAATCAAGAACAATCAGGAAACGGTTTTTGCCGCACTGAATCGCATTGAAGCTCAAAGAAAGCGAATCAATGAATTGAATATTGCTGCCGAAAACCAAATTAGTTATTACAATCAAACTATTAACGCGCTTTTGTTCAAGATTAATTATCTCTCGAAAATCATTACCGATGTCGAATTGTCTAACCGAATCGTGGTTTATGTGAATCTCCTACAAATCAAAGAAAAAGCGGGTATTGAAAGAGCAACTTTAAACAATGTTTTCAGTCAAGGGTATTTTGCCGCTGATATGTACAATCGCTTTATCTTGCTGGTTGGGGCACAAGAAACGTATATAGAAAATTTATACTTATTTGCAACAAGCAAGCAAAAAAAACCTTATCAACAAATCATGCAAAGCCAATTTTTTGATAAAGTTGAAAAGGTCAGAAAAAGAGTGATCAAAAAACAGTTAAAATTAAAATTAATAATCGATTTACGGACTCATCTTGGCTATGGTGGACTGATCCATCAATTTAAAAATTATATTTTGCGAGGACAATCTCGTTATATTGAAAGCTTTCATCAACAATACCAAAGTATTTCGACCATTTTGGCAAAATTTCACCATTTACCGGATATCTCACCATCCGATATCAACTCTATTGAAATAATAGAAAATACCTTTCAAAGCTACAAAAAACATTTAGCGATAGCGATTGAATTAAAAAAACAAAAAAAGCCTGCCAATGAGATCGATGCCCTCATCCAAATAGATGATGCCCCAGCCATTCAAGCATTAAATGACTTATTGAGTAGTACGCATTTAGATATAAAACCGGCTTATTGGTGGAAGATATCAACGGGTAAAATCAATCTCTTAAAAGCATTAGAGGATCAGTTCTCATCTGACTTAAAAAACTATGCTGACACACTTAAAAGAGAGGCACAATCTACATTTCTATTTTATTTGCTTATCACAGGTGTCATGATTTTCTTAACCCTTTTTTATACCAAAATGGTATTAAAGGAAACGAATCAAGCTTACGCTCGATTTGTGCCTAATGAATTTTTACAATTACTGGATAAAGATGATCGCCTTGTTAATATTCAACTCGGACATTGCCTAGAAATGAACATGACGATTTTGTTTGCCGATATCCGTTCATTCACCACCTTATCTGAAAAAATGTCGCCCCAAGAAAATTTTAAGTTTATTAATGCCTACCTCAAAGAAATGGGGCCCATTATTCGTCAACATAACGGTTTTGTTGATAAATATATTGGCGATGCCATTATGGCCCTGTTTATAAACGCGAACGATGCGCTTAACGCTTCTATTGCCATGCTGAAACAACTTGAACAATTTAACCAAAATCAAACACAAAAGACTCCCCTTAAAATTGGTATTGGCCTCAACACGGGTAAACTGATGTTAGGTATCATAGGAGAAGCGAATCGACTGCAAGGTACCGTTATAGGTGATGCGGTTAACTTAGCCTCACGCATTGAAAATCTCACTAAAACTTATGACAGCTTCTTGATCATCAGTCAAGAAACACTTGAGAATCTCACCCATTCCCAACAATATACCATTCGCTTTCTTGACAACATAAAAGTCAAAGGCCGTACTGGGAATGTCAATATCTTTGAAGTATTAGATGCTGATCCAAAAGCGGTTCTTCGATCTAAAACCCCCATACCATTGGAAAACCAAGGCAACGATGTAGGGGCAATCCCTTGTGGTAGCCCCCCTTGTCGTTGCCCCCTTGTGGTTGCCCCTTGTGGTTGCCCTTTCAGCAAACAAAAGAAACCATTATGTTAAAAAATATTAAAATCAAGCACAAACTGGCTTTAATGGTCGTCATTCCCATTATTGGACTGATTTACTTCACCATTGCGCTCACCTTAGAAAAACGCAATATCGTTCATGAAATGAACTTATTGCAAGAATTATCAGAACTGACAATCAAATCAAGTTCATTGATCCACGAAAAAGAAAGAGGCATATCGGCAGGCTATCTCGGCAGTCAAGGTGTCGAATTTTCTAAAGAACTTCAGAGGCAACGAGTTAATACTGATAAAGTGATCACAAAACTCGAAGATTGTATGAAAGAAAGATTGAACGAAGTAATGAAGAGTAATGGATTGAATATAAAGAAATTTTCGTCTAAAAGTGAAATCCCCTACAGGACATTGCAAAATTATTTATTGGGTTTAACACCAATCAGTGTAGAAAATGCTATTAAAATATGCACTAAATTTGATATAGATATTAGGTGGCTTTTGATGGGTGAAAAAAATGAACATGGAAACACCTGAACAAGAACCTGAAGTGATTATGAAGTGGTTGTCAGAATGGTGGAAACGGGCGGATGATGAGGAGAAGAGTTGGATGAAGGTGCAGATGAAGCGGTGTTTCCCTGAGTATATTGAATGGTTGAAAGAGGCGGGTGATCATTAGGTTGTGATTGGTTGTAACATAAAAAATCCCTGAAAAGTTTGTCTAATTTGACTTTATCATACTTCTTCTCTAAGAACATCCCTGATGGAATACAAGGGTATGGAAATTCAATTTTGTAGCTTGTCATATTCATTCTATACCGTTTCAGAAGTTGGCAACAATAAATCAATCCTGCCATTTACTACAGACAGTTCAAAAAAAAGCCGGTTGTGCATAATGCCTAACCGGCTTACATTAACCCATGCGACGCTTACTTTGTATTTTGATTGTCCACCAAGTCAAAAAAATCAGTCAGGGATGCTGGGCAAGCAGACATATAGCGCCCTGCTTACTCGCTACACGTAATGCTCGCTTACTCAATTTTTTTTCCACATTCTGTACAATTATTGGGAATCCAAGATGTCCAAACGTAAAAATTTCCAAGTGATTTATTATAAAGTAATAAATTTCGACAATAAGGACACTTTACTTGATAAATATACCAGGATTGTGATAAAAGAAGCAATAGTAATGGAAAAATGAGATAGAAATGAACCGTTAACATTCCTAATAATAACAACAAACCTGTTATGAGACTAAATACCATCCAAAGTCGATGTTTTTGCCTAATAGTTAGTTTCAAAACTTACCATTCCTTAAAAAAATTATGTGGTAAATTTGTGATAGGACACCAAATTTGACTAGCACTGTATCGCATTACATTCTTTTGGTATATCACAAATTTAACACATAATTATATATATATTGTGATTAAAAAGAGCTGCAATCCTTCTTATCAATAAGTTTTTGTATAAGAATGGGTTACAGAAAATCCAAATTGAGAAGGAAAAAACATTCCCCAACCAAGGGTGCCTCCGATAAATTCTAATTTACCATTTTGAGGAGCAAACATCAAAGTTAAACTTAAAGGGCCTATACCAATATTAATATTTAGTGTCTGGCCCTCTACGACACAAATATCTCCTAATACAAAACCCATAAAAAGATCGCCAGATATATTTCATCCTGGTAGGATAGATAGTATTTCCTACAGAAGCGAACCCTCTTAGAGCAGCGTCAGAATCTCCTATACCGGGATTAATTGCTACACCTACACTAACTTCTCCACCTAAACCTGGGACTATGCTACCACCAATCCCCACTAAAACATTTATTAACCCACTTGAGTCGATTAGATTAACCGGATCATTCAACACATACCCAAACAGATTAGTATCCCCTCCGGAAAATCCAATTGGATCCTTAGCCGTCCACCTTCCGGTTTGAGCATCGTAATCCCGCGCCCCAAATCGAGTCAACTGGGTATCCAAGTCATAAATCCCGCCTGCAAACCCAAACGGCTGAAATCCAGGATTGGAATCAAAGACGACATTCCCAAAGGCATCGTAATCCATTCTCTGCACGATGGAACCTTCATTGATATCAACTACCAACCTTGGACTGCCCAAATGATCGCTGAGGATGCGGTAAATCTTAGCATTTTTGAGCATGTAGTTTGGGATGTTGATTTTGGAAGCATAAACAAATCTTGACACCACATTGCCATCACCATCCAACTCAGCGATAGGATTAAGGCTACCCCGATACAAGAATCTCTGAATTAAAACACCGTTAAGCGTCTTACCAATACGCCGATTGCGCCCATCAATCACATACTCAATCTGTTTACCATCAGGTAGTTGGACTGTTTGGAGATTCCCCAAAACATCGTAGTGGTATTGGGTGATTTGGCCGTTGTTGTTCTTACGGCGTAGTTCTCCATTTTCCGTGTAATCGTAGGTGTTGTCACCATATTGGGTTAAACGATCTTGGTCATCATACTGGCCTTTGACGGAACCCTGAGTTGTGTCTGCACTTAGGCGGTTGCCGTTGTCGTCGTAGGTGTAGGCCTCTACAACGACAGCATCTTGTTTCACTTCGATTAAGCGCCCGGCTATGTCATACCGGTAATCGTAGCTGGTGGTAATGCCCTCAAGGGTTTCCACCTTTTGGGTAATCCGCCCCAATTGATCGCGTTGGTATTCGGTGCGGTAAAGTGTGTCGCCGTCTAAAGTGGCTGTTTCACTGGCTATTTCACCGAAAGTATTATGGGCGCGTTGAGTAGTGAGATTACCCAATTGTGTGCCCGTGAATAAGCCATTTTGCCCGTTGTGGGTGAGGCCTAAATCCCCGGCTTTGCTGATTTGGCCGTCAGCATCGTATTCGTAATTAACGGCGTTACCATTGACGCTGAGTGTTGTGACTTGGAAATGGTTATCATAACTCAAAGACAATGTACCCGTGATCTCACCATTGCTCCAAGTTTCTGATAGCGGTAATGAGCCATCATAGGTATAGCTTAGAGTACTGCCATCAGGAGCCGTGACTGTTTTCAGTTTGCCTGTGCTGTCATCGTAGGCATAACTGACTGATTGTTCTCCAGGGAGATTAATGCCGTTTAACCGTTCTTTCTCATCATCATAAACAAAATCAATGACTTGCCCATCAGGCCTTTGGATTTTGACCAGTTGTTTATCCAGATTGTAGGCATATTGCGTCTGGGGTTGTTCGAGGCCTGTGAGTTTTGGTGGCGTGTATTGCTTTTCCAAGTCCACTTCAGTGTACTCAAAGCCATGTACTGGGCGACTGGGTGGTGTGATGGCTGTCACATTGCCGTTGGCATCATAGCGATAATTAATCTGTCGGCCATCGGGTAGAATTTGCCTGGTGACTCGGCCAACTGCGTCGTAATGAAACTGAGCGTAACGGCCAACAGCGTCAGTCAATTTTTCCAGATAACCCTTGTCATCATAGCTTAAGGTAGTGGTACGGGCCTGTTCAGCTTCACCTTCAGTCACTTGAGTCAACCTGCCTCGGTTGTCATAAGTATAGAATACGTCTACTAAACCGGGTACTTGTTTTCGGATAACCCGGCCTTTGTCATCAAAGATTGAGACGCTTTTGCGGCCAGCAGCACTTTGTGCGGTAAGCGTTTTATTGGTGGCATCATAAACACTTTCGCTGGTGCGATCATTGGTCGTGATTTGAGTTGTCAAGCTCAACAAACTTAAAGGATCACCCGCTTCTGCCAGTTTAGCCGTTTTTTCGGTGGTGATAACACCACTTAATCCGCTGGGTGTTGTGATAGTCAACAGCGAAGTGAAGGGCGCTTGCATTCCAAAACGCGGATCGGGGCCTTGTTCGGATATAATAACCGTACCATCTGGACGAGTGACTGTCGTTTCGCCTGAAGCATTGATAAACGTTTTGTTCACTACACCGATTTGCGTTTTGATCAGTAAGCCATTGTTTGGATGCCGAGAAAAACGAGAAATAAAAAAGGCTCCAACGCAGGAACATTGGAGCCTGAAGAAAAAAGAGGGGTTTGTACATAGAAGTGTCGCAAAGTTCTAGCCACCCTACCCAAATCTATGCTTGCTGAATAGTTTGTAATTTCTTTAAAACTAGAGTTGCCTCTGCAATACCTTTTTTTTCAGCAAATTTAAGCCATTTTTCTCCTTCCTGTTGATTTTGCTTAACTCCATAGCCATCAACATAAGCTAGCCCTAAATTGTACTGTGATTCAGCATGTCCTTTTTCAGCAGCTTTTTTATACCATATAGCTGACTGAGCATAATCAAGGTCCACTCCTATACCTTCAAGATAACACCAACCCATATTGGCTTCTGCCCATAAAAATTCTTGATTAGCGGCTTTACGATACCATTTAACCGCTTCATGTTCAGTTTTAGCTACCCCTATACCCTTAACTAAGATATTTCCATATTGATTTTGTCCCCAAGCACTTCCAAGTTGTGCTGCCTTATGGGCATATTTAGCGGCTTTTTGATCATTGGAACCGATATAGGCAAAAAATAAAAGTCTATAACATTTAATGAGTACTTGCCTAAAAATATTCATCGTGATATTTACTTCATAGTCAAAAAAGGACGAACATGTGATAATAAATCAAATCGGTCAAAAAATAGTGATGGACTCTATACTTTACACATGTCATTTTAAATCAAAAATCCGATGTCTTAAAAACATCGGATTTTTCGCAAGCCAAAAAGTCTAATTTTCAACCGTGTGTGCTATAAGTACGCTTTACGCTTTAAATCAATAATAAAAGGCGAAAAGCTATTTTTAAACCACAGTTTCTCTGCTTTCATTAACATTATCAATCACACTCAAGTTCTGCACATCCGAGTTCTGGTGACCAAACCAATCCCCAAAAAAGTACTCCCAACGGATTAGCAACTATTGCCCCGTTTTTAGGACAAATTTTAAGCAGATAACCTGTTTTAGAACTAAATCCAAGATTCAAGCCACGATTAATCATTCGCTCCATTGGTGTTCTTGGCGTTTCATAAGGTCCAGATATAGGACTTCCTGTTTTTCCAGGGCTTGAGGTTCCTGGCCCTTTTAGTCCACCACCGCCCTGATTATTGATAGGATTACCTACAGAACCTGGACTTTCTCCAGGAGGAAGTTCTCCCATCAGTCCATCTAAATCAACCCAATTAACCGGATCAGCTAAAACATAGCCATAAAGGTTAAAATCGCCACCATTAAACCCAATTGGGTCCTTAGCTGTCCATCTACCAGTCTGTGCATCATAATCCCGCGCCCCAAATCGAGTCAACTGGGTATCCAAATCATAAATCCCACCTGCAAACCCAAATGGCTGAAATCCGGGATTGGAATCAAAAACAACATTCCCAAAGGCATCGTAATCCATTCTCTGCACGATGGAACCTTCATTGATATCAACTACCAGCCTTGGACTGCCTAAATGATCACTCAAAATGCGGTATGTTTTACCGTTTTTGAGCATGTAGTCTGGGACGTTAGCTTTGGAGCCGTAAACAAATCTTGAGATGACATTGCCATTAGCATCCAATTGTGCGACGGGATTCAAGGAACCTTGGTACAGAAAACCTTGCACCAATTGTCCATTGACCTTTTTACCAATTCGACGGTTTCTACCATCAATCACATACTCAATCTGCTCACCATCAGCTAGTTGGACTTGTCTGAGGTTGCCGAAGACATCGTAGTGATATTGGGTGATTTGGCCGTTGCTATTCTTACGGCGTAGTTCCCCATTTTCGGTGTAGTCGTAGGTGTTGTCACCGTATTGGGTTAAACGATCTTGGTCATCATACTGGCCTTTGACGGAACCCTGAGTTGTGTCTGCACTTAGGCGATTGCCGTTGTCGTCGTAGGTGTAGGCCTCTACAACGACAGCATCTTGTTTCACTTCGATTAAACGCCCAGCGACATCATAGCGATAGTTGAAAGTAGTGGCAATGCCATCAAGGGTTTCCAGCTTTTGGGTAATCCGTCCCAATTGATCGCGCTGGTATTCAGTGCGGTAAAGTGTGTTGCTATTATAACTGGCTGTTTCACTTGCCATCTCACTGAAAGTATTATGGGTGCGTTGAGTGCTGAGATTACCCAATTGTGTGCCCGTGAATAAGCCATTTTGCTCATTGCGGGTGAGCTCTAAATCCCCGGCTTTGCTGATTTGGCCGTCAGCATCGTATCGGTAATTAACGGCGTTACCATTGACGCTGAGTGTTGTGACTTGGAAGTGGTTGTCATAACTGAGAGACAATGTGCCAGTGATCTCACCATTGCTCCAAGTTTCTGATAGCGGTAATGAGCCGTCATAAGTATAGCTCAGGGTACTGCCATCAGGGGCCGTGAGTGTTTTCAGTTTGCCGGTGCTGTCATCGTAGGCATAACTAACCGATTGTTCCCCAGGGAGGTTTATGCGGTTTAACCGTTTTTTCTCTTCATCATAAACAAAATCAATGACTTGCCCATCAGGCCTTTGGATTTTGAGCAATTGTTTATCCAGATTGTAGGCATATTGCGTCTGGGGTTGTTCGAGGCCTGTGAGTGTTGGTGGTGTGTACTGCTTTTGCAAGTCCACTTTGGTGTACTCAAAGTCATGCGCTGGCCGACTGGGTGGTGTGATGGCTGTCACATTGCCGTTGGCATCATAGCTATAATTAATCTGTCGGCCATCGGGTAAAATTTGCGTGGTGACTCGGCCAACAGCGTCGTAATGAAATTGAGCGTAACGGCCAACAGCGTCAGTCAATTTGTCCAGATAACCTTTGCCATCATAGCTCAAAGTGGTAGTCCGCGCCTCATCACCTTCCCCTTCAATCACTTGAGTCAACCTGCCTCGGTTGTCATAAGTATAGAATACGTCTACTAAACCGGGTACTTGTTCTTGGATAACCCGGCCTTTGTCATCAAAGATTGAGACGCTTTTGCGGCCAGCGGCGCTTTGTGCGGTAAGCGTTTTATGGGTGGCATCATAAACGCTTTGGCTGGTGCGATCATTGGTCGTGATTTCAGTCGTCAAGCTTAATAGGCTTAAAGGATCAACCGTTTTTGCCAGTTTAACCGTTTTTTCAAACGTGACAACCTTGCTTAATCCACTTGGCGTAGTGAGAGTCAACAGCGAAGTAAGTGGCGCTTGCATTCCAAAACGCGGATCGGGCCCTTTTTGTGAAACAATAACCGTACCATCAGAACGAGTGATGGTTGTTGTACTGTCTGTTTTTTTAAGGCTTTGAACTTGGCTACCATCAGGCGCGGTATTGACACGCCATATTTCGCCGTTGCTTTGGGATTTGACTTTGTAGCTCGTTAGTCGACCTTCGGCACTGGTCATTGTGGTCGTGTAACCACCGTCGGAATCTTCAACACGCGCTAAAGTCCAACCCCCTCCTGCTGCATCAGTGTCTTCCTCAAGTCGGCCCAATTCATCATAGCGATAACTGGATTGATAGCCACGCGGATTGATAAACTGAGTTAATAAGCCCTCTTCCGTGTAGTTGAGTTGAGTGCTTTCACCCGCCGGATTGGTGATGGCATTGAGATAACCGTTATCATCCAAGCTCAAAGCCGTGCGTTGACCATCCTGCGCAATAATAGCTACCGGTGTATCACCCTTGCGTTCAATGCGGGTGATGTCACCATCAAGGTCTTTGATTTCATCCAAATAACCATTTTCAGTGTAGGAGAATGTGTAGACCGTTTTACCTGTGAGAGTATCAAGGGTGCGTAGGTGGCGGCCGCTGGGGTCAAATTCATAAAGTAAAGCACCATTTTCGGAAGAAATAAAGATATTTCCGAAAGAGAAGTTTGGAAAAGGGGGGACAACTTCAACTACAGTATAGCAGTAATCAGTACCTATATAGAGCTTACCTTCTGGACTGAATGCAAGCGCATTGATCTGCGGTAGTTCGGTTACTAAAAGCCCTTCAGGGGGGTTGTTGCAGTGATAAGTATTACCGCTGCTATTTAGTGTACTAATAATACCGTTTGAATTGACATGGCGAATGCGAGTACCATCCTTAATGTACAAACTGCCATCTGGAGCAACAGCCAGATTCCTTGGCGACCAAAAACGGGCTTTCGTTGCAGGGCCACCATCACCACTGAATTTATCCCTACCATCACCTGCTACTGTACTGATGATGCCATCCACAGTTATCCGGCGAATACGATGGTTATTTTGCTCCGAAAAGTACAAACTATCATCCGGGCCAAACGCTATATATACTGGACAAGAGAGCTTAGCTTGTGTTGCCGGACCGCCATCACCGCTAAAACCACTACGATTCAAACCGGCCACGGTGTCAATGATGCCATCAGTTCCTACCCGACGGATACGATGGTGATTGCAATCAGCGATGTACAAGCTACCGTCTGGGCCAAACGCGATACCACTTGGATCAAGAAATGCCTGCGTTGCCGGGCCACCATCGCCAATATCATCCGCCTCTATGGGGTAATAATTAAAACTCCTACCATTACCAGCCACGGTGCGGATGATACCATCTGGCCCAATTCGGAAAACACGATCAGAATCTGCTACATATAGTTCACCTTCTTGACCCAATGCGATATACCTTGGCCAACTTAAGTCCGCTTCTGTAGCTGGGATATCTTGGCCATTAAATTTTGTCTTTCCACCGCCGGCCACAGTCGTAATGATACCCTCTGGAGAAACCCGACGAATGCGGCTTTGCTGACCGACGGCAAGATATAGGCTACCGTCTGGACCAAACTTGATATCCGATACCGGACCTATAGTGGCTTGGGTGGCTGAACCGCCGTCGCCCGAAGAAGAATACGATCGACCGTTGCCAGCCACGGTTTTCATAATACCACTGACAATAGCAGTCGCCTCAACACGTTGTCTTCCATTTCCCTGATATAAAACTTTGCGGGTGAGATCATAGGCATGGTGAATATTTAGAGTTGAACTACCCAAACCCGCTCCCACTGGATACCAAGTGCCCAGTTGTTTAGAATATCCTGTCGATAACGTGACATTTAGCCGTGTTGGAATACGCATAGGCCTTACTCCGGCACGGGCAAAACTTTGTCTCACATCAGAACGGCTTGCATAGTAAACCGATTCGTATCTATAGCCGATAGACACTTTGGCTTCTTGATGGCCCTGCAAACGACGACCAAAACTATCTTTGCCATTCCAAATAAAGGTGGTGCTACGTGTTGCCGGTGAGAAAGATTGCCTCATTTCCTGGCCAGCTATATCAATCCTTAAATCAATTCGTTTCAAACTACCGGGTATTGAATGACCCTGAGCCTTCAAGGGAATTTCTAAAACGTATGGGGCTTTTCGCCCAGGTACACGGTTGCTACGGTAATTCAAGGAGAAGGGAGTGCCGGTAATGGCTATGCTTTCACCTAAAACTTGATTTTCGGCTTCGATAATACAGCCGGCTTGTTCACAAGGATCATCAGGATTTTCATCGTCTGGTGTTTTTGCTTTTTCAGGCGACGGCTTCTCAGCATCTTCAGGTAGCCCATAGGGCCAATTAAGATCCCAAGGTGTAAAGTGAGGAATTAGCCCGCGCCATAGACTTTTGCCAGGTGTGTAGAGGGTGGCAAGTTGTTGTCTTTCAGCATCGCTTATACTCAGTTCGCTTAATGCTGAGGCACTTGCTGCTTGTCCACTACCCTCAACATCTAATATTGCTAAACCATTGTTTATACTGATGATTTGGATAACGCGGCCATTATCTGAGGCGATCCAAGCGCCTTTTGTGCGGTCATACCAGCCTATCGGGACGATGCCACCGACGGGGAAATTGAGGAAGTTATCGACATACAGGGGTACGGGTTGACTGAAGTCCACTCGGGTGGCACCGGCGGCTATGGCTTGATCGACACTGAGTTCGACTGCGTAGGTGTAAGCGGTAGCCGGGGGAAGAGGGGCTGGCATGGCTTTTGGGCCGTTTTCACCGACGGTGTATTCAGTGGCCCGGACGGCGAGTTCTGTTAAGGGCTGGGTGCTGCCATCGGGTAGTGTCATGGTGGCTGTTAGGCCTTGTGGGAATAACACGACGGCTTGTCGAGAACCGTCTTCATCGGTAACGGGACTACCTTGTGCGACTTGGATGGGGACGTTGGCATTGAGATCGATGGTCGTGACTTGCGAATCCAAGGCCGTCAGGGCGACTTCATCAAGCCAAGCGTATTGTTGCCATTTGGGTTTGATTTGCCGTTGAATGGGGAGGTAGCCGTCTTTATAATAATTAACGGTGAGTTGGGCACCACCGTTGACGACCATCGTGAAGCTGCCATCACAGGTTGTTACGGTTTGTCCATATTCGGGGTGATCTTTTATGGTGATGTGAGCATTGAATAGCGGTTCGCCTGATACGCTGGTGACTGAGCCGCGAAGGGTGGCGGATCGTTTGAGTGAAATGGTGTCTGCGGCTACGCCGGTTTGAATGGGATTTCCGCCTGTGTAGATGAATTGCGTGACGAGGGCCGGTATGCTGACGACGGTGGGATCGATAGCGGGGGCCTGTAGGGTTTTGCACTCATCATCAGGTGGAGGTTCTTCAATAATCCCTTGATAGTAAAGGGTTTGTTGATCCCCACTGGGGTAGGTGATTTGATAATCTTCCAAACCATCGCCATTTTGGTCATCAACCAAAGTGACTTGGATTTGACTGTCGGCTGGTGGTGTGCCGGGCGTGATCTGATTATTGAGTTGCAGTTGATGATTTTCCCCATTGAGTGTGAGGTGAATACGACCGTCTGCTTGGATATCAACGGCTTCAAAACCGTCTACGTTTTGAAAATAGGCCTTTAAAGCGTTTTGATTTGAGGGGGTGCAAGCTTGGGTGGGCCAAGCGAGGCCTTCAATATCATTGTAGGGGGTGTTGATTTGAGAGGCGCTGAGGGTTTGGCAGCTGTTGGCATCGTAAAAATGGATGCCGAGATGGGTGTCTTGGTGAAAGCCGTAAACGAGGCGGCCGTCAGGGACGGTTTCTAGGCCTTCGACTTTTTTGGGGAGGCCGTCACAGGCGATGTGCCAGCCGTTGTTGTCGTATTCCCATAGGCTACTGGCATCGGGTTGATCATCGGCCGTGGCGTAGAGTTTGGTACCGTCTTGGTTCCAAGTGAGGCCTTGAATGGCTTTGGGGCCGGTGGTTTGAAAAAACTGTTTTTCTGCTTGGCTTTGGGGCCAAATCAGGGTGCTTGCACCGGTGTGCAGATCGAGCTTTAATAGGCCTTGATCGGACCAGCAGTGTAGATCAGCCGTTTCGGGATGAAAGGCGAGCGCAACGGCGTTATCAGCATTGAGATTGCCGATCAAGGCGATATCGCCCGTTTCACCATCGACGGTGTATAGGCGCGACTGGGGTTGGCCTTCTGTGGCGTAGAGGATCTGTGTCCGTGGATGGACGCTGAGGCCCTCAAAATCCGCGCCTTGATACAATTGACATAGCGATTCAAGGGTATTATCGTTTAAATCGTAGGTAAAGAACTGACTATCGTGAATGCCTTGATCGTGGACAGCATAAACGGTGTCGCATTGGGCAGGGGGCTTGTGCTAGGGCCCAAGGGGTGATTAACATTAACCACAGTGTCGTTAGGCCTTTTAGCAAGAGAGGCTTAAATGACGGTGCCTGAAGGTTTTTCCTCATGGTGACTCCTTAACTATATATAAGTAATAGACATATACCGATTTAATTTAAAGGCTTGATTTTATGAGTTTTCTCAAAATGAGACTATTCGAGAAATCAAGAAATGACGTTAAATCAGTATAAATTCTAGTAAAGGTTAGTAAACATCACGCTGAGGCAACTCATTGTCAGGCTACAAAAGCTTTTGATTGATTAATCCATTTAATTCAAATTAATCACAGTGTGTTCTGAACTTTTGATTTCACAATTTACAATTACATTAAAGCTAAATTGGAAGGGCGTATCTTATATTTATATTGCTGGGTAATGCAAGTGTTGGTTATATTAGAGTTTATACCGATTTAACGTAACTCATTGATTTATTATAATAATTAATAAAATCAAGCACTTAAATTAAATCGGTATAATGTCTATTAATAGTTCCGCATGGTGGGCAACTACATTTTATTGGCAATGCAAGTGTTGGTTATATATAAAGTGTATTTTCATTTAAATCGGAAGCGGCTTAGCCGTTATCAGTGGACAAATACAAGCCCCGACTACCCGGATTAAACTCCAAATACTACTTGAATTTCTATCGTTTAGGTATTTTGTTTTACCATTGCCATTAGAATAGCTATAATTCTTTGGATATCATTGATATAGTATTTTTCAATATCAATATACGCAGTATCTCCCAGTAATTTAATAAATTTCCATTCGTCACCTATTGTCACGGCACCATAAATACACGCTATTTTATTGCCTTCTCTTTCATTAAAAATGGCCGCGCCATACATTTCCGCGATACATTGACCTAATCCACCTGTAATATTTTCATTTTTTGCTTCCACTATTGTTACAACAGGTGTATCCAAATAGAATTGTTCAATAGAACGGCTCAAGATAAAATCACAATAACCATTTAGCCCCTTGTCTTTATCAACGGTAAAGTCAATCCCTGAAAAGAAACTGATTTCATTTTTGAGTTGCTCTTTGACTTCCAACAATATATTTGCAATGATCAGCTCTGAACGCGCTTTTTCTGTATTAATGGCTAATGCAAGTGGAACATTCCGTTTTAGCATTGTTTCAAGAAATTGACTAATTTTAATACCTTCAATGTTAGGAAAAAGCGCTTCATTCTCAATCACCTTTATATTGAGATCAGACTTAACTCTTTTTAACGTAAAATCACTATATGCCATTGATTTTTACCTTTTCATTGCTACAAAGTTTAAAAAACGCCATTTTAAAACCTTTTGAATTTTCCTCTCTCTGAAATTAATACGTTAGAGTAACAAAGGGTCTGTCACTACAAAACAATATATGTGTGAATATACGTGTTCGCCCGACTGCCACCTTCGTTAAGGGCAACCACAAGGGATTGCCCCGAAGAACCATCGTATTATGTAGGGAAAATCCGTAGGGTTGCCCTCTTGAAAAAGCTTAACTTAATGGCAGTGACGTGTTCGTCCCCCAACGTTGAAATGATTTTTCTGGACTTCTATAGTTTGAATTGAATTTTTGAAAATTATACTTTAGAAATGATACTGAGACAAACTTTTGGCAAAATAAATTTTTCACGAAAATCGGGCCTTCGCAAAATAAATTTGGAACGAAAACAGTGATAATCAGAAAAATACAAGGCCCACCCTACATTTGAGTATTGAGCTTGGTGAGCAAAAAATTGATCACTGTGTTTGCCTTGAGGTTGTGACTTCCCCAAAAACCGCGTTCTGGTAAGGCTCCGCCGTACCAACCTTGAGGAAAGGCTTTAGCTAAAGCTTGCACCCATTGCCCTTGGCCAAAAAAGTTTAGCTCTTGGGGCGATCTGATTAATAAATTACGAAAGCCGATTCCACCTAAAGCAGGATGCAATTTATCAACGACTGCGGCGCTACGATGATGAGATAACTGTACAATATTCAAAGCGCCATTAGCCTTAATTTCCATGGTCGCTATGGCCTTTTTTGCTGAGGTTTCGTCGTTAGCAGTAATGCCTTGAGCGCGACGATCCGCTTGACGAATGGTGATAATTTCTGCTTGAGTCGCATTGAGTGCTTGCAATCCTGCTATATGATCTCGATCATTAGCGGCAACCAGTTCAAACCAACGCGTCCAAGAGGAGGCGGGTAAAGAGAGTAACTGAAAAACTTGATGTAAAGCAGTCGGTTGCGTTTTTCCAGCCAGTGGCCCATGATGATCGATGTGGATGATTTGTTCAGAATGAAGGGCTAAATCATTGTGCAATTCTATCAAAACTGGGGTGATGCCTTGCTGATGTGCTTCTTTGATTTCAGATTCATAGGCTGAAGCTGTCGCTCCCCAACTTAGGTGTTTATCTAGCAGGGGTTGGGCATTGTCTTCTAATAATTGCTTAATCGTGAGCATTTCTAAATCATGCCCACCGAGGCAAAAGAGGAAGTTTGTTTGAGATTTCATGGGTTCTTAATAATAAATGTAGGGTGGGTAACGTCTTTTTGTTGCCGGCCCCTTAAGCTTAAATGGTGGCTTGTAGTTATAGAGAGGTGTTATATGGCTTATAGTGATTTTGACTTGAAAAAAGTTAAATCTGAATTTAGTCTGAAAATAGTGGAAACAGAGGATTTATTTTCTTCTGTTAAAGACGTTGAAATAAGCGATTTTTTGGCAGAAATCTTAAAAAACAATGTGCCTATCGCGCTTGCTATAGGAACCGAAAAAGCGAGTTCTGAACTCATTATTATTAATATGTTTCTGGAAATAAAGAAACAACTGAATATCAGTTTTTTTTCGGGAATAGATTTTACGGTAGATAAAGATAAGGGACTCAATGGTTTTTGTGATTTCATTATGAGCAAGTCGTCTGAACAACTTTTCTTAGATACGCCTATTGTTGTTATCACGGAAGCTAAAAATGAAAAAATCATGGGGGGTTTGGGCCAATGTATAGCAGAAATGATAGCGGCTCAAATTTATAATAAAAAAGAGGGTAAAACATTACCTTGTATTTATGGCGCGGTTACAACGGGGCATGCTTGGAAATTTTTGAAGTTAGAAGAAACGACGGTGTCTATAGATGTTGAGGATTATTATATTAAAAATCCTAATAAAATTATTAGTATACTGACTTTTATGGTGACAAATTAGTCCAAATTGTTGACCAAATTGGTATGCGGGTGAATGACTGCTTAAAAAGAGTTTGCATGGTGGGCAATCACGTTGCCCACCCTACATTTGAGCATTGTTCTTCATCAGAGTAATTGAAAAACTTGATGTAAAGCCGTTTCTTCCCTATTGAAGCGACAGAAATGAGTTAAAGTCAACGGGATATTTTGTAATCTCTTCCCATACCGAGACTTTGGGGGTAAAACATTACCCCGTATTAAATCAACCAAGGGGCTGTAAAATACCTGTTTATTTGTGCTCTTACCCACCCTACATTTTAATTTTTATTATCACAATGCGGATTGCAAGGCGCGACGAATTAAAACTTCACTGCTTAAACCGTCTTCTGCGACGGTATGTACCCAACGACTGGCATCTGCTGGTTTGTAACCTAAGGCAATTAAGGCACTGATGGCATCTTCAACTGGAGTGGTTATGCCTTGTGTGAGAGAGCCGGTATTGGTAGCTGGTGCTGTTGGTGACGCTGTGGTGCTGCTGCGTAAATTACTGAGGCGATCACGCATTTCTACGACTAATCTTTCTGCCATTTTTTTGCCGACACCGGGGATGCGTATCAGCTTTTGGAGATCATTGTTGTGGATACATTGCACAAAAGTAGGTAGTTCCATGGAGGAGAGAATACTGAGTGCTAATTTTGGGCCGATGCCGCTGACGCGAATCAAATCACGAAATAACCCGCGTTCTGATTCATTCAAAAATCCATAGAGTATGTGAGCATCTTCACGCACACTGAGATGGGTTAATAAGCTGATTTCGTTATTGATTTCGGGTAAGTTATAAAAAGTCGACATGGGCGCGAAGACTTCATAACCGACACCTTGGACATCAATGACTAATTGGGGGGGCTGTTTTTCGATTAACAAGCCATGTAAGCGACTGATCATAAGTTTTTAATATATAAATTATTTCAAATAGTTAGGCTTATGTTCTTAAGTTTTTTTCGGTTGGAGTGCAAACTTTAGTTTGCCTCTTTTTTTCGGTTGGAGTGCAAACTTTAGTTTGCCTCTTTTTTACAATTCAAACTAAAGTTTGAACGGGCGCATTCCCAAAAAAAGGGTCATTATCAATCAAATTTTGTACTCCAATCAGGCCGATGCAAAATAAATTTGGAACGAAAATCAGGCCGATGCAAAATAAATTTGGAACGAAAATCAGGCCGATGCAAAATAAATTTGGAACGAAAATCAGGCCGTCAAGATTTATTGATATTGGAGTTCAAGATTTATCTTGAGAAACAATGCCTAGCGTACATTCCCACGACACTGTGATTGAAGAGAGGTGGAACCTAGGAAAGAGTCATTTATTGAAAAGAGGAATGATGAGCGTGACAAAGCGCGGCGGCTAGGCCATCTGCGGCATCAACTTGTGGCGTGTTGGAGAGAGATAGCAGTATTTTAACCATTTGTTGAACTTGTATTTTATCCGCATGGCCGTTGCCAACAACGGCTTGTTTAATTTGAGTGGGGGCGTATTCATGCAGTGTCAAATTGTGTTGTGCACAAGCGAGGATCGCAACGCCCCGTGCTTGTCCTAATTTAAGAGCCGAGGCGACATTGCGATGTACAAAAACTTGTTCAATGGCCGATATCGTGGGTTGATATTGCTCAATAATTTGAGTCAATCCCGTATAGATTTCTTGTAAGCGTTGTGGCATCAATTTGGATTGTGTGCGTATGCAACCACTGGTTACATACACAGATTGCTGCCGGTGGCGTTCAATGATGCCAAAGCCGGTGATCCGGGAGCCGGGATCGATACCTAAAATACGTGTTATCACAAAGGGTTATGAATCATTATGCGGCGAGTTGTGCCATAATATCATCGCTGATATCGGCATTAGAATAAACTTGTTGAACGTCGTCTAAATCTTCTAATCTGTCCAATAAATTGAGCATTTTTTGAGCATTCTTTAAATCTAAGGCAATATTGTTTGACGCACGCATGGTGACTTCTGCTTCAGTGGATATCAGTTTGGCGTTTGTCATCGCTTCTTTGACGGTATAAAACTCTTGGGGTGCTGTTAGCACATCAATGGAATCATCCTCATTACGCACAACATCCTGAGCGCCAGCCTCTAAAGCGATTTCCATGATGTGTTCCTCATCGCTACCAGCCGGAAAACTGAGCAACCCCACTTTTTCAAACAAATAGGCCACAGAACCATCAGTGCCTAAATTTCCGCCATGTTTACTAAAAGCATGACGTATCTCGGCAACGGTACGATTGCGATTATCGGTCATACAATCTACCATGACGGCTATTCCGCCTGATCCATAACCTTCGTAACGCACTTCTTCGTAATTATCTCCCTCTTGTGCGCCAGCCCCGCGTTTGACGGCACGTTCTATCGTATCCTTAGTCATATTGCCCGCTAAGGCTTTGTCGATAGCGGCCCGGAGACGCGGATTAGCATCGGGATCACCGCCACCCATACGGGCAGCGATGGTAATTTCACGAATGAGTTTAGTAAATAATTTACCTCGTTTTGCATCCTGGGCACCTTTACGGTGTTGGATGTTTGCCCATTTACTATGTCCTGCCATATCAGTTATCAGTTATCAGTTATCAGTTATCAGTTACTGGCAACCAAACGCTTTTTGACTGCCTATGTTTTTCGTGACTAATTTCTCACCTTCAAAATAGACTTGTTGTCCTTCCAGCGAGATATCACTACTTGTTGTCACGGGCGAAAGACAAAGAGGAGAAGTCATTGGCTGCGGCGCTGACAGTGGTGCGATTTTCCAAGCCTTACCACTGTTGTTGTCTGTGGCTAAAATCACGTAGCCATCTGGATGCCAAGTGGCCTTCATGGGGCCGTCAATATCTAGGGTTTGATTGTCGAAAAGGTTTAAATTATTAGCGTGTAAAAATTCTACCGTGACTTTGCCGCATAAGGAACTGTAGATATTGGCCAATTGCAAACCATCAGGGGAGGGTATGACGCTATGGTCAACTTGGGCCCGCCTATCCGCATTTTGACACGGTTGGTGTTTATTGTCAGGGGTTTCAATTATCAAAATTTCATTGCCATTTAAAGCAATTTTATCAAAACGGCGTGCGCCATTATCCAATAACGATTCGACGACGAAATAACCGGCCTGTTTCATATAAAATAGCCTGCGATGTCGATAATCGCGCCATTCTGTAATAGTACGTTGCCCTGAACCGTCAAGATTTTGTACGACGATTTGATGCTGGAACTGGTGTTGTTGAGATGAATTGTCCGCAATACGGACAGCAACTACAGCTACATCAGAACCATCATCAGCCCAAACAACTGATTGTTGTGGCGTGCCCTCCTTGACCAGCTGACTACCACATCCTGTTATCAATAATAACCCACTGAGCAAAATGATTGTTAGTAAGGAATTGATTGTTCTCATTATCAGGTATCTTATGTAGGGTGGGCAATGTTGTTGCCCACCAAGAGCCTTAATTACGCTTGGCCTATTTTGTCTTCTTGACCCGCCCATAATTGACGGATATTAGATCGATGCCGCCAAATCAGTAAGCCGCTCATAATAAAACTCATCAATGTATATTCTGGCACACCTGTCAACCAAAACAGGTAGGCCGGGATGAGTATCGCGGTTACAATAGCGGACAGTGAGGAATAACGAAACAGTAAGGCCATCATGAACCAAGTTACCAATGCCGCTAAACCGACGGGCCAAGCTAATACTAATAATGCCCCAAAGGCCGTCGCGACACCTTTCCCTCCGCGAAATTGGAAGAAAATGGGATATAAATGTCCTAAAAACACAACTAAAGTTACCGCGGCTAATATCTCCGCTTCTGTGGTGAGCCATTTTGCCACGCTTACTGCTATCACACCTTTCAATACATCAAGACACAGGGTTATAATTGCGGCATTTTTACCACCATGTCGCAGTACATTCGTTGCGCCTGGATTACCTGAACCTTGTGTACGTGGATCAGATAAACCCATTATTTTGCAAACCAATAATGCGCCAGAAACCGAACCGAGCAAATAAGCTGAAATTATCAATAAACTATTAATAAGCATGTTACATTATCAGTTATCAATGTTCAATTATTAATGATCAAAAGCTTACCACCTATCCGTTTTCTCTAACTCATTGTATGTAGAGGCATCGCGTCTGTGCGATGTAGAAACGCGATGCATGTAGAGACGCGATGCTTCGCGTCTATACGGGATACTTTTGACAAACTGATAGGTGGTAAGGCTCAAGAGACTTTATGAGGTTATAAGCTCTCTAATTATCTAAATACCGATAACAATTCAAGCAGTAAAGATTAGGTAGAAAAGTGGCTTTAAAAATACAAAGTCCACCTACAAACGTATCCTTTATTATAAACAATCGTTAGATACCTCAATCTCAAAAAGCCCACAATCTAATCCTTTATTATAAACAATCCCGTTATATCAGAATAAGCCTTGATCGGGAATGACTAAGGTGTTGGAACGGCTTTCCTGAGTTTTTTGAGAAGAAGGTGATTTTTTCTTAGAAACACGACGACGTTTTTTCTTTGAAGTTCGCGGTTTATCATCATTATAAATTCTACCTTCGTTACCTTTTTGAGCTAAATTGAGATATCGCCTGGGTAAAGGTTTCTGCCGTTTACCTTTTAAGGCTTCGGCCATAAAATCAATCCACATAGGTAAGGCGGTACGTCCACCTGTTTCCTTCTTTCCTAGAGAACGAGGGTTATCAAAACCAGCCCAAACAACGGTTACAATGTCTGGTGAGTAACCTGCAAACCAGGCATCACGCAGATCATTAGTCGTTCCCGTTTTTCCTACAATATCATTACGCTTGAGTTTAAGGGCCCGACGACCTGTGCCAATGCGAATAACATCTTGAAGCATCGAGGTGATCATGTAGGCATTGTGAGTGGTGATAGCCCTTGGCGCGTAATGAGGTATCCTAGCACAAGCACTATGAGAAACGAGAATATTAGCGTGTTCTTCCTCTTTTGAGGCTAAAATCTCTGGTGGACATTTGCGACAAATTTTTAAGGGATTGGCGGAATAAATCACTTCTCCATTAATATCCTCAATACGATCAATAAAATAAGGTTTAATCCGAAACCCGCCATTAGCAAAAACGGCAAAGCCTGATGCTAATTCTAGGGGGGTGAGTTCACCTGTTCCTAAAGCAATGGTCAAATTTTTGGGAATTTTCTCAGGCTGAAAGCCAAACTGAGTGAGATGATTGATTGTATAATTCACGCCCACCTTTTTTAATAAGCGCACAGCTGAGACATTATAAGAATGGGCTAGGGCGTTTCTGAGTGTCGTCCAACCGTAAAACTGCTTAGTATAATTACGGGGACGCCACTTCATATCAGTCACTCTAATCATGATCGGTGCATCATTGATGGTACTCAAATGCGAAAAACCTCTTGCTAAGGCGGCAGAATAAATAAACGGTTTAAAAGTCGATCCGGGTTGTCTTTGCGCCTGAGTAACCCGATTAAATTTACTTAAATAAAAATCAAATCCGCCGCTCAAGGCAATAATGGCACCATTTTTTGGATTAAGTGCTACCAAAGCCCCTTCAATCTCGGGTACTTGAGATAAACGCCAGCGTACCTTTTTGAACAATTTTTCAGACGATGAGTGCTCCTTATAGTTTGTTTCTTGACTCCTTTTCTGGTTTTTGGGAGGCTGCAAGTCGGGACGCGCCATAATAATATCCCCCCGCCTAACGATACTTCTTGCGTTTTTAGGATATCGACCTCGTCTATCATCAAGAATATAACGACGCGCCCAAGACATCGCCCCCCAAGTGATTTTAAATTGACCGGCTTTTTGATTATAAAGCAAGAGGCTTTTTTTCCGCGTTTCAAGGACTAGGCTGGGCACTAAGCTAGCTTGAATAGGATATTTTTGCAAAATATCAAAGGCCCATTTTTCGATATCCACCCCTTTAGGTATGGAAACATGGTCAATGGCACCCTTAAAGCCGTGCCGTTCATCATAACGGTATAAGGTGTTGCGTAAAGCCCAATTCGCTCGTTCTTGCAAGCGACTATTAATGGTTGTGAAAACTTTATAACCACTGGTATAAGTGACTTCTTCGCCAAATTCTTGGAGTAAAAAAGAACGCACCATTTCTGAAACATAAGAGGCTTCAATTTCTGGTGTCAGGGAGTGAAATTGTGCTGTCAAGGGACTCTTTAAAGACTGTTCATGCGCTTCTTGAGTAATATATTTAAGGTCCAACATGCGCCCTAAAACATAATTTCGACGTTCCAAAGCCCGTTTTGGATTCGTTACCGGATTATTGGCCGATGGCGCTTTAGGTAAACCGGCCAACATAGCCAATTCGGCCAATTTCAACTGTTCAATATCTTTTCCGTAATAAACTTGAGCCGCAGCCCGCATACCGTAAGCACGATGACCTAAAAAAATTTTATTCAGATATAATTCTAAAATAGTGTCTTTTGACAATTCTTCTTCAATTTTAAAGGCCAATAAAATCTCTTTAAACTTTCGGGTAAAGGTTTTTTCAGTCGCGATGTCTGACAAAAAGAAATTACGGGCTAATTGCATCGTAATCGTACTACCCCCTTGACGTTTTTCACCGGTTTTGAGCAAACTCACTCCGGCCCTAAGTAAACCTTTTAAATCAACGCCTTGGTGTTCGTAAAACCTATCATCTTCCGCGGCTAATACCGCATTAATCAACAATTCATGCTTGTTTTTATCAATTGCCAAAGGGATACGACGCTGCTGGCCATATTCTGCTATAAAAACCTTATCTTTTGTATACACATAAAGCGGCACTTGCAAACGATTATCTTTTAAGCGTTCTACTGGGGGCAATTGAGGAATAAAATACCACACTACGGCAGCCCAGACTCCCGCAACCAACAAAATGATGAACAACCCCATTAATAAAGTGATATGTAACGTTTTGTAAAAATAATATCTAATACTCATGGAATATAAAAATTCAGAATGAAAAAATGGATTATCAGTTATTAATTTATCACATTATCATCATAAAATAAAAATGAACAGCTAGACGTTCAGGATTCGATTCGCTGTAAAAGTTTCTGCGTACAAAAATTTTAGTCTACAACTGATAATGGCGATCATTGATATAGTGATTTAAACACGTTGCCACCCGACAGGGGAAGGAGATCATCCAAAATAAATTTTCAAGACACTGGGTTTTTTGGAGTCCAAAATTTATTTTGGATAACTTTTTATCACTTGATTTGGTTTTAACTCCCACACTTTTAATCGCACCCACCCCACAGGACAATGACACTTTCGGAATTGCCTCTTTGAACCGTTAGGTCATGTAGGGGAAGTAACTGATACATAAGTAAAAAATAAAATGATGTCATTGACAGCACATTTTATACTATTATTAATAATATGGGAATTTAAACACCTTGCCCACCCTACAACTGATTTAGCTTCGCTTCGGTTCCACGCAAAAACTTTTGCGTGGAACTGATACTCACTTGTCTTTTTTTGAGTCTTGAACTATAGTTACCGATATATTTTAATCAATGACATGAACTATTTATCCTATCTCACTGAAATGATTTTATTCTATCATTATTATCAGTCAATAAATAGCGAATAGCGAATAGCGAATAGCGAATAGCGAATTTGATATTAATATGTAGTACAATAACAAAATTCAAATAAAAGATCGAGACTTGAGCGAAGAAACATGAGCCTATTCAGTTTAAAATCCGATCCTGTGTTAGGAATAGACATCAGTTCAACTGCTGTCAAACTACTTGAACTGAGCCAAGTGGGTAAAGGGTACAAAGTTGAAAGCTACGCTATGGAACCCTTACAAGAAAAAGCGGTAGAAGATAAGAACATTGTCGAGATGGAAATCGTTGGTAAAGCGATTAGCAATGCCGTCGAACGAGCTAAACCGCGTGCCCAACATGCCGCCATCGCAGTAGCCGGGCCCTCGGTTATCACTAAAATCACCACCATGGATGGGGGAATGTCTGATGAAGACATGAAAGAAGCCATTGAATCTGATCCAGCCACTTATTTGGGTCAAGAGGTTGAGGAGGTTCATCTTGATTGGAAAGTCATCGGGCCCAATGAAAAAGAACCGGAACGTGTTGATGTCTTAGTGGTGGCTTGTCGTGATGAAACGATTGAGGCACGTATCGCTACGCTTGAAATGAGTGGATTAAAAGCGAAAGTGGTGGATATAGAAAAATACGCATTGGAAAACGCCTTCACTATGGTGGCACAAAATGATCCCGAAATTAATGATGGCGAAACCATTGCCTTAATCGAAGTCGGTGCCACCACCACATCAATGAGTGTATTAGGCAAAAATAAAACCGAAGACGATAAAACAGCAGACGAAAATCGAATAGTCTACACACATGAAGAAATGTTCGGCGGCAAACAGCTAACTGATCAAATCATCTCCCGTTATGAACTCAACTATGAAGAGGCTAATTTAGCTAAACGCGATGGTGGACTCCCTGATGACTACGAAACGGATATACTTGAACCCTTTAAAGTTGAAATGGCCCAACAAATAAGCCGGATGGTGCAATATTATTATGCACAATCAAGCTATGGCAAACTGTCACATATTTTAATTGCTGGGGGGTGTGCTGCTATACCGGGTATTATTGAAGAAATAAACAACAAGGTGGGGGGGCATGTCACGATTGCTAATCCGTTTATTTCTATGTCAATCGCTTCACGAGTGAGCAAAAAAGCCTTGATGAACGATGCCCCAGCATTAATGATTGCTTGTGGCTTAGCCCTACGCACTTTTGATGAGTATTGAACTATGACACGTATCAATCTATTACCGTGGCGTGATACACTTGAACAAGAACGCCGATATCGCTTTTTTATGATAGCAGGTGTCTTGCTGTTTTTGACCGTGCTTGTCTGGTTGTCCGTGCATTTCTACATGGCAAGCGAACTCGGTTACCAAGAAGCCCGCAATAAACTTTTGCAAAAAGAAATTAAACAAGCTGAGGATCAAATTAAAGAGATTAAAAACATAGACGAACAAAAACAGCGTGTCATTGAACGCATAGACGTTATTCAAGAACTAGAAGACAAACGGCCTCAAGTGGTTCATTTATTTGATGAAATCGTTAGACAGGTACCTGATGGTGTGTATTTTAGTAGCTTGAAACAAAAGGCTGATAAAATTTCGCTTGAAGGGGTTGCTCAATCGGATGCGCGTGTCTCTTCATTGATGGCCAATATCGAACAATCTCAATGGTTAACTAATCCTAAAATTCTCTCCATTGAAAGAAAAGAAATACAAACTAAAAACAGCAAGATAAAACGTAGTGTTAGTCTATTTAAGTTGGAAATCAGCCAAACGCTCCCTAAAAAGGAGGAGTAATTTAACTACTCTTAAAAAGTAGGACAAAGTTACCCCTAATTGGACATTATGGGTAAGAACTAATGACCACAAAGTTAGGAGATTATTGTCTGAAAGTTACTCGGATTATAAAAAGCAAAAACCTTAATCGTGGCAAATATAAACAATTGGAAGAGCAAGCCAAACAGTTAGGTCAAATTCGTTCTGAAATTTGGCACGGCTATGGTTCAATAAAAGGTGTTTCTATCAAAAATGATAGGAAAATACGTGATTTATGGTTAAAAGAAAAGAGAAAATTCAAGGTTTCTGCAAATGCTTGGAAAGAAACTTTACGGGATAGTTTTGGTGACATTAAAGCTAATCGTGAAGCCGCAAAAGAAAAAGTTAGAAAAGTTATTTATAAACAGATTTCTAATGAGAAACAACGCGTTGATTTTTATAAGAAGCTGAAATATGATAATTGGACTTCTAATAATTATTTAAGACGTTTAATGCGTCAATATTGGAAGCATGGACGTAATCATACAAATAATCAAATTGTTGTTCGCTCTGATAATTATAAAACTTTTCAATTAGGTGGAAACGCTTGGATCAAGATACCTAGCTTAGAAAGGGGCAAACGAATTGCCATTCCATTAAATACTTTGGTCGAGCCAAATGGTACTTTAAGATTGATCTTAAAAGAGGGGGAAGTTGAAGTTCATTACACCATAGACCTAGAAGAAACTCATTATTGTGGGACTGCCACGATTGGGGTAGATAAAGGTTATACTGAAGTTTTTGTGGATTCTGATGGTGAACATTATGGTGACGGATTAGGCAAAATACTGACTCATCATTCAGATAAGTTAAAGAAAAAATATCAAGCTAGAAACAAGCTTAGGGTGATTACGAATAAAAAACCTCATAAAAGACAAAATATTATCAAAAATAATTTAAGTAGACAAAAACTCAATCGCCAAAATCAGAAAGTCCAATCTCAAATAAAGGATACAATCTATCAAGCAACACATAAATTGGTTGATAAGGCTTCAGTCATTGCGGCTGAAGATTTAACTTCAGCAATTACTTCAAAAAAGTTTGGAAAAAATGTTACCCGAAGACTATCCGCCTGGACAAAAGGCGTGATAGCAAAAGCTTTAGACACGATTTGATAAACACTTACTTCGTATCTCGCCGAAGAGGTTCTTCGGTCATTCTTGTCAATAGTGCGTACACTTCGCAAATGGATAGCCGTTACGGAATCCTTAAAGGAAAACGTAGCGGGGATTCATTTTACTGTTTCGATGGGGTGGTGTTACAAGCTGATGAGAATGCAGCGCAAAACGTTTTAGCAAGATTACACGATTCGGAGATTGATCGTTGGACTCCTTTTCAAAAAGTGAAATCCATCTTGTTAGAACGGACTGAGCGACTACGGTTGGGACTGCTCAACCAGGACTCTAGTTGCATATCGAAGGAGTTATCAACAGAGAGCGAATTACCTAAAAATGTCCAACTTTGTCTAACTTTTTAGGAGCAGACGACACCATGAATAAGGAAGATTTTAATAATTTAGATCCGAAAACATTTGGCAATTGGCCTATTCCTATCAAAGGATTGATCATTATTGTTTTGTGTACAGCAACCCTATTTGCGGGTTATTGGTTTGATACTCAAAATCAAATAACGGACTTAGCCAAACTTCAAGAAGAAGAACACAAAAAAGTTAAGGATTTTAAAAATAAGCAATGGAAAGCGGCTACCTTACCTAAACTTAAAGCACAATTGGTACAAATCGAGGCACAGCTCAAAGAATTGCTCGGCAAATTACCGAATAATGTCCAAGTTGATGAACTCATTCGAGATATTTCTAAAACGGTACTGGCTCATGGGTTAACCCAAGAATTATTTAAACCCGAATACAATAATGAAAAATCGGAAAAAGGGGTTTACGTTAAATTACCCATTAAGTTAAAGGCCAGTGGTGATTATCATGCTTTTGGTAAATTTGTCAGTGGTGTTGCTGCCCTGCATCGTATCGTCACCTTGCATGATGTTTCTATAACTCAGAACAAAAAGAATGCTAAGCAACCATTAACCTTAGAAATAACGGCACAAATTTATCGTTATCTTGAAAAATCTGAGGAAGAGGAAAAAAAGCCTAAAAATAAAAAGACTAAACCTAAAAAATCTGGCCATGGCCATTAAAATGAGCTGTTTCTAAGTCAGGGTAATGAAAGGAGAATCTTTATGACAAATTTGACACAGCCAAAATATCGCTACCGTTTTGGGTTTTATAGTCTGTTGATAACACTACTTCTATCGGCATGTGGTGATCGCAGTATGCGGGATTTGAAAAAAGAGGTTGCCAAAATCAAGGCAAGAGAAAACCCGCATGTCGAAGCTATTCCAGAAATTAAGCAAATTCTCCCCTATTTCTATGAAGTACAACATTGGCGTGATCCCTTTATAGCTTTAAAAGACAACACCCAAGGGGCAAATGTTATTGATATTCCAACTAATAAAACAACTCGTGGAAAACAGGCGTGTCCTACTCCAGATTCCAATCGGGTGCGGGTAGGCTTAGAATTGATGCCCCTTGATGCCCTCCAAATGGTGGGAACATTAAAAGCCAATAATACTTTGTGGGCATTAGTGATTTCAAAAAGCGATGGTACGATTTATCATGTCAAACAGGGGGATTATATGGGCCAATACTACGGCAAAATTATCAATGTTTCTCAAACCGAAATCGAGGTTTTAGAACAAATTCCTGATGGTGAAGGGTGCTGGAAGGATAAAATATCAACGATTCAATTGTTGGAGGGTTAAGTATGCCGTTCATTTAGGCATGAGGTTGATGTGCAACATTTCATACTTTGTGTTTCTCTGTATTGTATACGTTCGGCTTGAATTGAATCCGATCAAATCAATCGCCTTTTCATTCTTCATTCTTTTCATTCTTTTCCTTGTATGCGTTCGGGTTGAATTGAATCCGAACAAATCAATCGCCTTTTCATTCTTTTCATTCTTTTCATTCTTTAATAATTGGGAGGTTGATCAACATGATCCCATTATTCGTTTTAAAAAGACTACGTCGCGTCTTTCAAATCATGGCGACGGGGTTCCTTTTGCTAATGGGTTCTCATTTATTTTTGATGCCCAACGCTGTTGCCTTAGAAAGTTTCAATCGCTTAGAAAAAATTGGATTTTCTACGATGCCTGGCAATCGCGTACAAATCCAATTAAATTTTGCCCGTTCGGTTCAACCTCCTCAAAGTTTTTCGACAGACAACCCCGCACGCATTGTGTTGGACTTTCCCGATACTAAACTTGGATTGAAAAACAAATCTCAACCCATAGGTATTGGCGTTGTACAAAGTACCCGTGCCGTGGAAGCTATTGGCCGTACCCGCATTGTTATTAAATTAGTAGCAATGGTGCCTTATGACATTCAAGTGGGTAGTCATCGCGTGTTGGTAACGGTAGAAAATATAGCATCCAAGAGCACAATGCCCTCTACTCGCGATTCGCTTATTCCGGCAACATACGTATCACCACCGCCCACTCTGCCAGTATCACCCGTGTCATCGACTTCTAGCGGGTATGATGACTCATCTACGGGCTGGACTTCAGCGGTGTCATCGACTTCTAGCGGGTATGATGACTCATCTACGGGCTGGACTTCAGCCGTGTCATCGACTTCTAGCGGGTATGATGACTCATCTACGGGCTGGACTTCAGCCGTGTCATCGACTCCTAGCGGGTATGATGACTCATCTACGGGCTGGACTTCAGCCGTGTCATCGACTCCTAGCGGGTATGATGACTCATCTACGGGCTGGACTTCACCAACACCGGTAAGTAGTAAGCCAGTTCCTAGAGGCCCTCACATACAAGATGTCGATTTTCAACGTACATCAGATGGCGCTGGACGCATTGCTATCACTTTATCCGATCCTGCTATTGTGGTGGATATGTATACTAAAGGGCAGAATATTGTATTGGAATTTCCCCATACCGTTCTGCCTAAAAAACTGGACCGGCGCTTGGATGTGTTAGATTTTGCCACCCCAATCAGTTTCATAGACACCTTCCCGCTTGGTTCCAATGTGCGTATGAATATCACCGCACAAGGCAATTTTGAACATCATGCCTACCAAAAAGACAATTTATATGTGATTGAGGTTAAAGAAAAAGTAGAGCTGAAAAAGGAAGAAATCAAGATTGAGGAACGCAAATATGAGGGGCAACTGGTTTCTTTCAATTTTCAAGATGTTGAAGTGCGTGCCGTATTATCGTTGCTGTTTGATTTGCCGTGGGTCAATATGAATATGATCGCAAGCCAAGAAGTCAGTGGTTCTATTACCTTGCGGCTAAAAAATATTCCTTGGGATCAAGCACTTGATATTATCCTTGAAGCAAAAGGATTAGGCATGAGAAAGCTCGGAAATGTTGTTATGATTGATTTGAAAAACAATATTGATGAGCGTAAACAACGCGAATTGTCAGCCCAGAAAAAAATCAAGGAGCTTGAACCTCTTCACACCGAATTTATTAAGGTCAATTACGCCAAAGCGAATGATCTTGCGAGTCTACTACACACTCGGGGGCAACATTCATTTGTCTCTCAACGGGGTAATGTCTCTACAGATGAGAGAACCAATACCCTTATCATTCAAGAGACCGCTTCCAAAATTTTAGAAATCCGTAATTTAATTAACTCACTTGATACGCCGATACGTCAAGTGCTGATTGAGTCGAGACTGGTGATTGCTAACAGTAATTTTAGTAAAGGTTTAGGTGTCAAATTTGGTTACAGTGCGAATGAAGACCTTGGACAAGGTAATGGCGTTGTTTTTGGTGGTAAAGTGGGTGGTGATACGTTATTTTCGGGGGGAACAGGATTTACCAGCGATAATACTTTGACTGCTGAAGGTCAAGGAGAAAACTTTATTGTGAGTTTACCGGCTATTGTTGACGGTACCCCGGCGGCTCTCGGATTAGCCATTGGTAAAATTGGTAGCTATTTACTACAACTGGAATTATCGGCGATGCAATCAGAAGGCAGTGGCGAGATCATCTCCAGTCCACGTATTATCACGGGTAATCAACAAGAAGCCACTATTACCCAAGGCTCTGAAATTCCTTACGTTGAATCAGCAGGAGTGGGTGCAGTAGCCCAAGTCCAGTTTAAACAGGCGGTATTAGAACTGAAAGTGACACCGCAGATTACGCCAGATGACCGTATTAACATGGAATTATCGATCAAGAAAGATTCGGTAGGAGCACGCATTAATGGCAATATCAGCATTGATAAACGCCAGGTGAAGACGAATGTACTCGTTGATAATGGTGATACGGTTGTGTTAGGGGGTGTTTATGAGCGTTCCAGTAGCAACAATATAACGAGAGTCCCTTTTTTGTCTGATCTCCCTCTGATAGGTAATCTTTTCAAACGTCGCTCAAGTCGAGATGATAAATCGGAACTTCTGATTTTTATTACACCCAGGATTCTAAAAGGCAGTTAGCGTCTCTTGCGTCTCTTGCGTCTCTTGCGTTAAATAAAAAAAAACTAAACTCCCACATTGCAATATGAGTGGGCACTACAATTGGTCGGCAACAAAAACCCGTTACCGGCCCCCTACATTCAATAACTTCAATAACTGAAAAAAAGGATTAAATTAATGTCAATACGATTTTTCAGCCAATGGCTGATATTTACACTCATACTGAGTTTGCTCACGGCCTGTGGAGGGGGTTCCGATGAACCCAGTGGGCTAGTGGTCGGTACCGGGGGCAAAGCGGGGGGAGATACTTCGACCGCTTTATCCGATGGCCCCCAGAATGTGACGGTTTTTACGAGCGCACAAGAGATTTTGCCGAGTGGGGGGAGTACCACGGTAAAATTAACCACTTATGAAGCGATTGATCCAAATGATGATACCCCGTCTTATGTTCTTGAGCCCAATGTCACCATTGGAATCGTTATCGTTTCAGGTGAGGGTCGGTTGGAAAATGTCCCCAGTAGCAGTAATGGTCATGGTGAAGCCACCTTTACGGTCAGTCATCCCGGTAGTGGCGATGTCACGATTAATATCAGTGGTACAGGCAATTATAAAGGCGGCTTTAATATGACGCTCTTTTTTGGGGGACAAGTGAGCGCTAAAGTACTCAGTGAAGATGGCGTACCAGCTGATGGCAAAACACCCCTGAATCTCCAAGTCCGGGCACGTAACGCGGCAGGTGTCGGTATTCCTAATATGCTTGTCGGTCTGTCCTTTGCGCTCAATTCCTCCGCCGTTCCTACAGAATCCTTTGGGTACACTGATATCAATGGTGAGTTTACGACGGGCATTACCAATACGGTTCCAGAAACCACCAAGGTAACGCCTTTCGCGGGTGGCACGGCAGCCGGCCCCTTGACACTCCGTTTTGTTGCCAGTGAAGTGGTCAGCAGCTTAAAAGACATTGATTTAGTGCTTAAAAAGAATAATGTGCCCGCTAATGGGACGAGTGTCGCGACAATGCTCGTTATTGCGCGTGATGTTTCTGGTGCCCCTGTGCCTCATGTGCCGATCCGCATTACCAGTGATTCTAATACGAGCAAGTTAAGCATCGGTGAAGAATACAACTGGAATTATATCAACGGTAATACGGGGAATGAAGGTCGTTTTGAATTGAATGTGACCAATACGGTTGAAGAAATGGTGACTATCACGGCTACGGCAAGTAGCGGCGAACAAACCCTTACCATTTCACAAACCCTTATTTTTGCGAGTCCCGAAGGGGCCGTGTCGGATAGCGGCGCTGAGGTAGCCAAAATCGAACTGGATAACCCAATTGATAATAATCAACCCGCTAATGGGACAGATAAGGTTTATCTGCGTGGTCGCGTATTGGATGATGCGGGTAATCCCATTGAAAAACAAATGGTTAGCATTATTGTCAGTGGCGGTTCTGCCCTGTTTGAAGAAGGGGATAGTGTGACGACTGATAAAAGTGGTCGTTTTTCCGTTGCCCTGACGAATACGGTTGCTGAACAATTTACCGCTAAAGCGGTTATTGGAGAAATCAACAGTAATGAAGTGACGGTCAAATTTAAAGCTAAACCCTTAGTACCAGAGGTGGCGGAAGAGGAAGAAGCCACTATTCAATCGATTCTTCTATTAGCCAATCCTTTGCTCCAAACAGCAGGGGGTTCTGATCAAATTACTTTAACGGCGATGGTGCGCGATAGCGCAGGTACCCCAGTATCGGGTGTACCCGTGACAATAGAAGCGACTTCTAACACGGTGATTTTTGATAGCAGTTTGGTAGAAACCGGCGCAGGCGGAACGGCAGTGTTTAAAATCAGCGATACGGTAGCTGAAAAGGTTTCCGTAACGGTGAAGGCTTTGGCGAAAACCCGTACTGTGACTGCTGACCAGTCAGTCACCTTTGTCAGTATTGATGAGGCGACTGGTGAAGAAGTCATTAATGTTGGCAGTCAGGTGGCTGATTTAGATATTCATGTTATGAGTAATAACCAACTGGCCAATGGTACCGATGCGATTCAAATTGATGTGGTTGCTAGAGACAGTAACGGTAGAGCCGTGAGCGGCGCACCGATCTTTGTACAAATGTCTGCTGGCATCGCGGCTAAAGCCACACCATCTAAAGGGAATACAGAAGACAATGGCTCTTTTACCACTCAGATCACTTCCACAGAAGCCGGTCAAGTTGCTGTGACGCTTGTGGTTGATAAAACAGCTATTGTGAGTCGGCCAGAAATGATTAAATTTACCATCCCATATTCCCCTATTCCGCTTACACCGACTAAGCTTGACTTGCAAGTTTTGAATAGCCCACAACCTGCAGATGGTGAATCTAAGATCAGTTTGACTGTCACTCCCCGTGATGACAAAAACGCTCCGCTTTCGGGTGTCAATATTAAATTGATTACTGATGTTGATGAAGCCCAAATGACAATAGGCAGTACTACAGGTGTCACGAATGAACTGGGTCAATTTCGCACGACGGTAACCAGTGATAGGGCCCAAACCATCAATGTGACAGCGGTAGTCGAAGGTATTCCCGATCCGAATGTCAGAGATACCCAACCTATCCGCTTTGATCCCATAGATAGTGGTACGATTGATTTACGAGTTGAAAATGATGGGCAACCAGCGGATGGTGAATCGGTAATTACCTTAATCGTGACATTCCGTGATGCTGTAGGTAATCCCGTTCCAGATGCCGATGTCGAACTCATTTCTGATTCCAGTCGTGTCAAGATAAACGGGGGTAAAACGAATGCGTTGGGTGAATTTAGCACCACGGTAACCACTACCGTGCCGGAAAGCATGGATATCACGCCTGTCGTTAAGGGTATTGTGGGTAATCAGAAAACGATTACCTTTAAGCCCGTCAACAGCAATAGGATTCAATTAGACATACTCAATAATGAGCAACCGGCTGATGGCGAATCTGCCATTATTTTGATAGTGACATTCCGTGATGGCATGGGCAATATGGTACCCGACGCGGAGGTTCAATTTATTCATGATTCTGTCAATCTGGATATTGGCGGCGGTAGAACCAATGCAATCGGAGAATTTCGCACGACAATAACCAGTACGCAGGAGGAAATCATAAAAGTCACGCCGGTTGTCAACGGTTTTGTGGGTGAACATCAGTTCATCACCTTTAAAACGGTAGACAGTGGCAGTATTGATTTACAAGTTCAAAATGATGGGCAACCAGCCGATGGCAATTCCCCAATTACTTTGATTCTCACGTTTCGTGATGCCAGCGGAAAAGCGATACCTAATGCCACCGTCGAATTTACGGATGATTCGGTTAATCTGGAGATTGGCGGTGGACAAACCAATGCCGTCGGTGAATTTCGCACGACGGTAACCAGTACGATAGCGGAAAGCATTAATGTGACTCCGGTTGTCAAAGGAATTGTCGGCACTGCAAAAACGATCACCTTTGTTAAACCGGAACCTATCGGTCTCCCTGTCGTTGATTTTAAACCCACTGTGCTGAATAACAACCAACCTGCTGATGGCACAACCGGTATTACAGTCAATGTCATAGCAAGAGATAACGGTGGACGGGCGATGTCGAATGTGCCTGTCGTTGTGCAAATGCCTACGGGCAGTTCAGCCGTGGCTAATCCGGCTCAAGGCAATACCTTAGAAGATGGCACTTTCACAACCACGATTACCTCTCCAATGGCAGGAGAAGTGGCCGTCACGCTTTCTGTAGAAGGGACTGACATTTCTAGTGTGCCGGTATTGGTTAACTTCATTACGGGTGTAAGCGATATCCCACCGAGTAGCGTTGAACTCCTTGTCGAAAATGCACCACAGCCGGCTGATGGTAAATCTAAAATCACTTTGATAACGATTCCCCGTGATACGAGGGGTGCGCCAGTACCAGGCATTGAGATCGAACTCATTTCAGATCGAGACGACATTGCGATTGCTGAAACAACAGGTACGACTAATGCGCTAGGTGAGTTTCGCACCACAGTGACTACGGCAACTGATTTGACCGACATCTTAACCGAAACCTTAGTGGTTAATGTGACACCTGTAGCCAAAGGCATCCCTGGGGATGCGGTTCCGGTCATTTTTACGCCAGTGTCTGTACCCATACCCGCGACGTTGAGTCTGACGGTGCTCAATAATAATTTGGAAGTGGGTCAAGGTGCCGTAACACTCAGAGTATTGGCACGCGATGCGAGTGGTACCCCTATGGCCGGTGTGCCCGTGAGATTTTCAACAGCACCTGGTGACGAACCACCTGATGTGACGGGATCGGCCTTCTTTGGATCAACTGGATTTGAAGGTCAAACGGCTGACAATACTGGCCTATTTGAAAGCAGCATCACTATCAGTCAGGCAGGCACTGTTAAAATAACCGCATCGGCCTTAGGCCGAGATGGCGTACCTATCTTAAACAGTAATTCGGTAGATGTGATTTTTAAAGCTGGCATAGAGGGGCCGACCAAAGATGTCGCGACAATCAGCTTAATCACTGATAATCCACAACTCGGTTCAGAAGGCAATAGTGAAGGCGTGATTATCACCACGATAGTCAAAAACAAGGATAATAATTTGGTACAAGGTGCCGAGGTGAGTTTTAGTGCCGATTCTGGAGAACTGGTACCCATTACCATAGAAGCCAGCCAAGCCACACCTGGTATCACAGATGTCTCTGGACGGGCGCAAGCGCGTTTAACCACGCAAGGCAATCAGGATAATCGCACAATTATTGTCACAGCAAGTGTCGCGACAACCACAGGCGAGCCGAAAACGGATAGTATTTCTATTGACGTGGTGGGCACAACACTGACCTTGTCTGGCCTAACGGCTGTCATTGTGAACACCGAGGCAACCCTAACGATTTCTCTTAAAGACTCCGCGAATAAAGGCATCACTGGACAAACGATAAGCGTCACGTCTGATTTAAATAATAGTTTCGATACCACATCTCCGGTAACGAATGCGCTGGGTCAAACTAAGGTGACTATGACAGCCAGCAATGCTGGGGAAGATACGATCACAGCCAGTAAAACGGGGGCAGAAAAAGCGGTTTTGAAGATATCCATTTCCGACAGTAATTTCAGCGTCACACCTATGCCTTCTGTAAACGATCTCTGTACTTCCCTTGATGACTACGAGGATGAGAATAACAATCGCATCCTTGATTTGGGAGAGGATTTGAATGGAAACGGCGTGCTTGATTTAGGTTGTCGAGTGTCTCTCCAATTAAGTGAGGGTCAACGATTTAATATCCATTGGGATGAGGGGGGGGTTGCTCAAGTTAATGAGAAAATCATCCTGTCCACAACGCGTGGCCGCTTGGACAAGAATGAAGCCATTACGGATTTTAATGGTGATGCCACATTTACCATTAAACCCAGTGGTGATGCGGGAGATGCCATCATTACCGTCAGGGCTGAAAAGCCAAGTGGCCCCTCTCGGCAATTTAATCTCAAGTTTGTTGCCGCAGAAGCTCAGTCTATTACACTTCAAGTGAATCCCGCTGTGATTGGTACCAATCCTATAGGCATGGAAACTGAACAAAGTGATATTTTGGCCGTGGTACGTGATCCTGAAAACAACCTTGTTTTTGGAAAGCGCGTCAATTTCATTTTGGAGGATATTACGAGTGGACGATTGACTCAAGGGTCCGTGATAACAGATGACTTTGGTAGAGCCAGTACCGTTTACATTGCCGGCCCATCGCCCAGTGCTTCTGAGGGTGTCAAGATAACGGCTACTGTTGCAGATAGCGGTATTTCTGCCTCTGCGGGCCTCACAGTTGCTAAAAAGAGCTTGTTTGTGGCTATTGGCTCAGGCAACAAGCTGACCAGAGACGAAGAAACAGATGGCACAAGGTATAACGTGTTTCATACTGTTTTAGTCACCGATGCCAATGGTACACCCGTGAGTGATGCTGAAGTCACTTTGAGTATTTATCCGTCTACTTACATAAAAGGTGGATTTGTGAACCAATGCCCTAATGAAGACACCAATCGCAATGGTCTCTTAGACGGTACTGAAAAAACATGTCTACCCTTTACAACGAAAACAGAAGACGTGAATTGTAATGGCCGACTTGATTTTGGTGAGGACTTTAATAGTAATGGTGAGTTAGATGGTGCGGACAAGGTGTGTCCACCTCTCATTGCTAAAACGAAAGCAGAAGACACCAATTGTAATGGCAGACTTGATCCCGGTAATGTGATTACGGTGGATAATTTAAATATCAAAACCGGTAGCAATGGCTATGCAGACTTTAATGTGGTGTATGCCATACAATATGCCATGTGGGTAGAATCTGAGATAACGGCCCGTCTCGCCGTAGCAGGTAGTGAAAGTCGGGATGTTATCTATTTGACAACAACCTGTGCAGCTGATGATGCCCTAAAAGAAACTTGTCCACAGCAAAATCCATTTGGCATAGGGCCTTGTGATTCTCCCTTTTAATGTTTTGCGTTTTTAACGCTTTACGGCTTCACAGAGTACCACAGCGTTTCACAGAGTTATCATGTCAAACTGGGAGTGCTACTCTGTGTTGCTCTGTATCTCTGTGTTGAAAAAACGCCTTATTTCATTTTCACCTTTTCCAACTCCCTTTATATGACAGAGAAAACACCTCCCCCCATAACTTACCGCGATGCCGGTGTCAATATAGACAGCGGCAACCAATTCATTGAGCGCATCAAACCGATTGCTAAACGCACCCATCGGCCCGAAATGTTAGGCAGCTTAGGCGGTTTTGGTGCCCTATTTGAAATCCCCCTAGATCGTTATCAAAATCCCGTACTCGTTTCTGGCACCGATGGTGTCGGCACTAAGTTAAAACTCGCCACTGTGCTGAATCAATATAATACGATTGGTATTGATTTAGTCGCCATGTGTGTCAATGACATTGTCACTTCAGGCGCAGAACCTCTCTTTTTTCTGGACTACTATGCAACCGGCCAGCTTGAAATCGACATCGCAACGCAAGTGATTGAAGGCATTAGCAAAGGTTGTGAATTAGCCGGCGCGGCATTAGTCGGGGGAGAAACCGCAGAAATGCCCGGCCTCTACCATGACAAGGATTATGATTTGGCCGGTTTTTGCGTTGGCATCGTTGAAAAAAACGCCATCATTGATGGCAGCCAAGTGCAACCCGGTGATGCCTTAATCGGCTTGCGCTCTAGCGGCCCACATTCAAACGGTTATTCACTCATTCGTAAATTGCTTGATATTTCAAAAATATCCCCCCAATTCCCTTTTTCAAAGCTGACTGAAACGGATGATCCGCGCACACTAGGCGAAGTCTTATTAGAACCTACCCGCATTTATGTCAAACCCCTATTGCAATTGATGCAGCAAGTGCCTATACACGCTTTAGCCCATATCACCGGTGGCGGCTTATTAGACAACGTGCCGCGTGTATTACCCCCCGGTTTATGCGCTCATATTGATCTCCAAAGTTGGACACCGCCTCCTATTTTCAACTGGTTACAACAACAGGGTAAAATTAACGATAAAGAAATGTACCGCACTTTTAATTGTGGTGTTGGTATGGTCATTTGCGTAGATCAAGCACATCTTGATAACACATTGATTTATATGAAAGAAATGGGCGAAACAGCTTGGCAGATTGGTGAGATTGAAACGCATCCGACAGTCAATAACCCCTAAGCCATTCGGGACTTAGGGGCTTAAAATCTTCGGATTTTAAGCCCCGTTGACCAGGCTAGGTGGGAACGAACCACGTTAGGAGCGAATATATAGGCACTCCGTCGATGCTTCACCAGTCGCGGACTCTGCGGTAAGTTGTTAAACAGGCGTAAGGGTTTAAAGCCAGTGCAGCTTATATACAAAACCGTTCTATAACATTGCCGAGGTGAATTTAACCCGCGAAAGCGGAGCGAGGTAACTCATTATGCAAAAAGTTTTGGTTTTAGATGCAAAGAAAAAACCATTAATGCCTTGCCATCCAGCAAGAGCGCGAGAGTTATTAAAAAAGGGGAGTGCGGCTGTTTACAAACGTTACCCATTTACGATTATCTTGAAAGATCGGGTTGGTGGTGATTTGCAACCGGTTGAGTTAAAATTTGATCCGGGTAGTCAAACCACAGGCATTGCTCTTGTTGGGCACTTTGAGCGTGGGCTAGAAATCGTTTTCGGTGCCAATTTAAACCATCGCGGGCAAAAAATTAAAAAGGATTTGGAAAGCCGACGGGCCAATAGGCGGGGAAGACGTCATCGCAAAACGCGCTACCGGGAGGCGAGGTTTAATAACCGTCGTCGTCCAAAAGGCTGGCTACCACCGTCTTTAATGTCGCGTGTGTTTAATGTCGAAACTTGGGCCAAACGATTACAAAGGTTGATTCCTATTACTAGCATTGCCGTTGAAATCGTCCGCTTTGACACGCAAAAGATGCAAAATTCCCAAGTGTCTGGTGTTGAATATCAACAAGGCGCATTGGCTGGTTACGAAGTTCGAGAATACTTGCTAGAAAAATGGGGGCGTAAATGTGCCTACTGTGGTGTCGAAAAGGTGCCTTTAGAAATTGAACATATTCAACCAAAAAGTAAAGGTGGTAGCAATCGCGTCTCCAATTTAACTATTGCTTGCGTGCGATGCAATCAGAAAAAAAGCAATAGGCTAATTGAGGATTTTTTAAAGTGTAAGCCTGCTATCCTGAAAAAAATCAAAGCGCAAACAAAAAAATCCTTGAAGGATACAGCAGCTGTCAATGCGACGCGCGAAGCAATTGGCAATGCTTTAAAACAATTTGGTTTACCTGTAACCTTTTTTAGCGGCGGACGTACAAAGTTCAACCGCACTCAACAAAAGTACCCCAAAGACCATTGGATAGATGCTGCTTGTGTGGGCGAAACTGGCGCAAATGTTCTTATTCCAAGTACATTGAAACCATTAACAATTACAGCAGTTGGACATGGTTCACGACAGATGTGCCGTGTTGATCAATACGGATTTCCAAGATCGACAGCTAAAAAGAAAAAAGTAGTTAAGGGCTTTCAAACTGGCGATATAGTCAAAGCTGTTGTTACTAAAGGCAAAAAGATAGGGACTTACATTGGACGGGTTGCTGTTAGAGCAAGCGGGTCTTTCAATATTTCTACAAAAAATGGGACAACACAAGGTATTAGTTGGAAATATTGCCAACGAATCCAAGCTGGTGATGGTTACAATTATTCAACTTAGGGAGGATCGGCAATTCCTTCCATGAGCTAAAGACTCAGGGGTTTCCTTGCCGATATTTTTATGAATATTCGATTGAAAACATAACTACAAGGATTGTTTATAAGAAAGGATTTAAACCCTAACGACAAGGATTGTATATGAAAAAAGGATTTTAACAGGGTGCCCCACGATCCAGTCCCTTCATTAGGTTCTTGATTTCAAAGTTGAGCGTTGAGCCTGTCGAAACCTGTCGAAACTTCTCGAAACTGAACTGTTAGCTGTTATTTTATGAACTCCTGAACTCCTGAATTTAAACATGGCAAAATTACCACTCGTAGCCCTCATTTCTGGACGCGGCAGCAACTTAAAAGCGATTATTGACGCAGCCGATCCTTTAATTGACATCCGCGCTGTCATCAGTAACCGCCCACAAGCCCCCGGCCTACTTTATGCTCAACAAGCTGGGATGGCTACCCAAATCATTGATCATAAAACCTTTAAATCGCGTCTTGAATTTGACACCGCCTTACAAACCGCTATTGATCACTATCAACCCAAACTACTGATATTAGCCGGATTTATGCGTATTCTCTCTCCCGACTTTATCAAACACTACCGAGGCCGCTTACTCAATATTCATCCTTCTCTACTCCCGGCCTTTAAAGGTTTACATACACATCAACGTGTATTAGAATCCAATATGAAAGAGCATGGTGCCAGTGTACATTTTGTCACCGAAGAATTAGATGCCGGCCCGGTGATAATCCAAGCGCGTGTACCCGTATTGCCTGATGATGACGAAGACAGCTTAGCTGCACGAGTCTTACAGGAAGAACATCGTATTTATCCACAAGCAATACACTGGTTTGCTCAAGGCCGTCTGCAATTGCAAGGCCAAACCACTTTGCTAGATGGTAAAGCAATATAGGGGCAGCCCGATCGTGTTCGCCCTCCCCTAAATCCGTTATAATCAGACTCTTTTAGATAATTACGGCAAAAAGGCGATAATAAAAACTCGTCTCTACGGACACAATGTAGAGGCGAACTGGCGTGTTCGCCCAAATCATTCATTCAATTTTGAAAAAGGAGCTAATACCATTATGAAAATGACCAAAATAGCTGTAATAGGGTTATTACCCTTACTTTACTTTACCCCAACCAGTTGGGCCCAAAATACCTGGGAAAATTCCCCTCAATCGGCCGCCTCCACTAAGCTAATGATTGATCCCAACTGTCTTGCAAGCCGGGAAATTTGCCTAAAACGTGCTGAGCGGAAAAAAGCACTTGAGGAACACTGTGCGGTCGATCCAAATTGGTGTGAACGCCGACGTGCTTGGTTACAGCAACAACAAGAGGAAAGACGTGTTTTACGAGAACAATGCAAAGCCCAAGGCCCTAATCGTTGTGAAGGATTGAAGCGGCAGTTTAAAGAAAGACAAGCCCAGCGCCGCAAAGAAAAGCGGAAACAACTCAAACAAGCACAAGAGCAGTGGTGTAAAAACAAGCCCAATGCTTGTGAACCCTGGAAAAGGGAACTCAAAGCGTTGAATAAAGAATGCAGCGAGAAGCGTACTCAGTTGGATGAAAAATATAATAGGCCGCGCCCTGATGGGTTTTAAATCGTAGAGACGCGATGCTTCGCGTCTCTGCATCGCGTCTTTACAAATCCCATCTTATGATAGAGACGCGAGCATCGCGTCTCTACAAATCCCATCTTATGATAGAGACGCGAGCATCGCGTCTCTACAAATCCCATTTTATGATAGAGACGCGAGCATCGCGTCTCTACAAATCCCATCTTATGATAGAGACGCGAGCATCGCGTTTCTACAAATCCCATCTTATGATAGAGACGCGAGCATCGCGTCTCTACAAATCCCATTTTATGATAGAGACGCGAGCATCGCGTCTCTACAAATCCCATCTTATGATAGAGACGCGAGCATCGCGTTTCTACAAATCGCGTCTTATGATAGAGACGCGAGCATCGCGTCTCTACAAATCCCATCTTATGATAGAGACGCGAGCATCGCGTCTCTACAAATCCCATCTTATGATAGAGACGCGAGCATCGCGTTTCTACAAATCGCGTCTTATGATAGAGACGCGAGCATCGCGTCTCTACAAATCGCGTTTCTAATTAATAACCAATAATTAACAATTCGATAATAAAAAGTAAAATACCTTTATAATTAACGTATTATAAATTTATTCTCCCCATTTTCCTCCGAAAATCCCCGTGACCCATCTCAAAATTGTAGACCTCATTTTAATTATATGATATAAATACGCGACTCTGATCCATCAAGCAATCTAAAGCGATTTCGATTTTGGGTCACCGCTTCGTATCCTAACCTGAGGAGGCTTTAATGAAAAATGCTGTTTTAAAAACACTGTGTGTGCTACTACTGGGTATCATGCCCTATTTAGGCTATGCCGAAGTCCCTAGCACAATCACGTTTCAAGGCTATTTGTTAGATGAACAAAGTAGGCCTATAGAGGGCGAAAGCACAATCGCCTTTTCTATACCGGGTACCGGTTGGACTGAACACCACCCAGTGCAAGTCACTCAAGGTGCTTTTAGCGTCGTGCTAGGCGAACAAATGGGCTTTGAAGAGTTTGTTGATTTCACTCAACCTCATGCCTTGCGTACTGAGTTTAACGCGACTTTGCAAACAGTCTCCATGTCCAGTGTGCCTTATGCTTTTCATGCCAAAACGGTTGAACAAACCACTTTAGGGAGTTTAGTTTGCAGCAGAGAAGCGTCTGCCGCTAAGTGGGATGGCAGTCAATGGCAATGTGTTGATTGGGCGAGTTTGAAAGCTGAAAAAGCCGAAAAAGGTGAACAAGGGCCGAAGGGGGATAAGGGTGAACAAGGGCCTAAAGGGGATAAGGGTGAGCAAGGGCAGCTAGGGCCTAAAGGAGATAAGGGTGAGCAAGGGCCGCAAGGGCCTAAAGGTGATCAAGGGGCACAAGGGCCGCAAGGCGCTAAAGGTGATCAGGGATCACAGGGAATTGCAGGGCAAGGAACACAAGGGCCCAAAGGAGATAAGGGTTCACAAGGTTCTAAAGGTGAGCAAGGGCCGCAGGGGCCTAAAGGTGATAAAGGATCACAAGGATCACAAGGGTCTAAAGGTGATCAAGGGGCACAAGGGCCGCAAGGGCCTAAAGGTGATCAAGGCCCACCTGGCGATTTTTCACAATGCCGAATTTGTATTTACTATGCCGATATGCATGGAGAGTCTGGCAAAAGGATGATGTGTACCAAAATGAGAGATGGTGCGTATTCTGGAAGAATGAATTTGGTGGGTGATGTAAATGATGACGATGTTTTTGAAATGAGATTTAAATGCGATGATGGACCTTCGGGTGTTTGGGATGATTGGGATCACTAACAACTGACTGAATGAGTACAACGAATTACTGAATGAGTGAGTACAACGAATGACGTGGATAAACGAATTGTGTCTTTGAGCCAAATTCGTTTATCCCCGTAATTAGTTGTACTAATCCAATCCGCTCTACCCACCCTACATATCACAAGAGTTAATTAAACTATGCCAAACACACCCCAAAAAACCCGCCCATTGACAATCATGCTGATAAGCATTTTATTCGCCAGTTTCAGCCACATTATCAATGCCGATACATTGGAACGCCCGCTATTTAGCGCCGTTGGCAGTAAAATGAGCGCAGGAAGTGCTACCCTCATTTACAGCTTTGGACAACCCTTTGTTTCCACAACCCCATCCGCATTGCAAATCGGCCTTTTTCCGCCCTCTCAAACAAAGCAGCCCAGCGGCTGTCAAATTGATCCCACCGCTGAAGAATGGGCCTGTGTTCAATTTCAAAACCTCAAACCCTTCTATAATATAGGCGATCAGATCAAAGTCGATATCCAAATCAATGTCAAAGTGAACCGCTTGAAACCCGTTGATTTATGGCTTGCTATTGAATATGCAGATGCCTTAATCTTTAAAACACCTTCTGGCTTAAATGTGTTTGATTCAAAAGCGCAAGCCTACAAAACCAACTTACAAACGCTAGAAATTCAGCATACTTTACTGGATTTTGAGCTCATACCGGGTTTAGGCGGCGAGTATATCTTCTATGCAGTTTATGTTGATGAAGGGAAAAATCCCCTTAAAGATGACTTTGCAGTCATTCAACGTTCAGAGCTTGTAATGCAGAAAACCACATTGGCGAATGAGTAGCACAGCAGGGTGGGCAATCAACTTTGCCCACTTTAAAATGAAAATGAGTAAACTTTCACTAAAAACTTGATAGAACGCTGATATGTCACATTTAGCGAAGCTAAATACAGTTTTTGCGCGCAAAAACTTTTGCGTGACATACTGATTGTCATGATTTACGCTGATTAAAACATTGATTGTGCTATTTAGCTTCTTATCTTAGATTCATCTTAATCAGTGTTAATCAGGCCATAAATCAGCGTCATCAGCGTTCTATTTAAGTTTTCAATTTTCCATTTCACATCCATATTAACCACTACACTTATCCAAAAATCCTTTCCAAACGCTTGCCCACCATTCCTCCTCAATTAATCATGACTGCTAGTGAACTTGATTTGATATTAATAATATAGTACAAAGGCGACTGGCTTTCAGAATGAGACACAGAGGAAATAATGAAATACCCTATTTTAAAAGCAGTTTTAGTACTACTACTGGGCATCCTGCCTTATTTAAGTTCAGCCGATGTCCCCGGCACCATCACCTTTCAAGGCTACTTATTGAATGGACAAGGTAACCCCCTCAATCGCACAACCAGCATCACCTTTTCACTCCCTGGCACAGGTTGGGTTGAAAAACACGCCAAGGTGAACGTCAAGCAAGGTTTGTTTAGCGTCTTACTTGGCACTCAAAAAAGCCTGAACAAGGTTAATTTCACCAAAGTGCAAAATTTGCAAATTAAAGTCAATGGCATTACACAAAGCATACCTATTGCCAGTGTGCCTTATGCGCTTCATGCTAAAACCGTCGCGCAAACGACTTTAAGCAGTTTAGCTTGTGCTGGTAAACAAATCTCCGCAGTGCAATGGGATGGCAAACAATGGCGCTGTGTTAAGTGGATTAGTTTGAAAGGCGAGAAAGGGCCTAAAGGCAATACCGGCCCGCAAGGCCCACAAGGCCCTCAAGGGAAAACAGGCCCACAAGGCCCACAAGGCCCTCAAGGGAAAACAGGCCCACAAGGCCCACAAGGCCCTAAAGGCAATACCGGCCCACAAGGCTCTCAAGGCTCTCAAGGCCAGACAGGCCCTCAAGGCCCTCAAGGCCCTCAAGGGAAAACGGGTCAACTAGGCCCACAAGGCCCTAAAGGCCAGACCGGCCCGCAAGGCCCACAAGGCCCTCAAGGGAAGACCGGCCCGCAAGGCCCACAAGGCTCTCAAGGGAAGAGCGGCTCGCAAGGCCCTCAAGGTTTAACAGGAGTCAAAGGCCCTAAAGGGAATACCGGCCCGCAAGGTACGAAAGGAAAGACCGGCCCACAAGGCAAGCCTGGCCCACAAGGCCCTCAAGGAAAAACGGGCCCTCAAGGCAAGACGGGCCCTCAAGGCAAGACTGGCCCTAAAGGCCAGACAGGCCAGCAAGGCAAGACTGGCCCGCAAGGGAAAACGGGTCCTCAAGGCAAGACTGGCCCTAAAGGCCAGACAGGCCAGCAAGGCAAGACTGGCCCACAAGGCTCTCAAGGGAAGAGCGGCCCACAAGGCTCTCAAGGTAAGACTGGCCCGCAAGGCAAGACTGGCTCTCAAGGCAAGACCGGCCCACAAGGCTCTCAAGGTAAGACTGGCCCGCAAGGCAAGACTGGCTCTCAAGGCAAGACCGGCCCACAAGGCTCTCAAGGCAAGACCGGCCCGCAAGGCCAACGAGGCAAGACTGGCCCACAAGGCCCACAAGGTTTAGTGGGAGCCAAAGGCAATACAGGCAATACAGGCCCGCAAGGCCCACTAGGCCCACAAGGTTTAGCCGGAGCTAAAGGGCTTAAAGGGAATATCGGCCCTCAAGGCCCTCAAGGCCCTAAAGGTGATCAAGGCCCACAAGGCCCACAAGGCCCACAAGGGAAAATTGGTATACAAGGCCCACAAGGCGCGTCTCCCTTTAAATTAAGCGGTAAAAACACCTCTTACATGCAAGGTAATGTCGGTATCGGCACAAGAACACCGAGCGCAAAGTTGGAAGTCGCCGGAGATGCCAAGTTCACAGGCGGCATCAGAGCCAATTACGATTCAGGGTGGGTTTATATCGATCTGAATGGCGGTCATGTCACCCATACCTTAAATCATAATTTAGGCATGATCCCGACTCGAATCACGTTCTGGATCGCAGCCTCCGATAAACCGACATCGGTATATGTCAGCAATCCCAATTCAAGAGGCGCATCTAGTTCTCCTGAAACAACTTGGTTATCAAACACGCAAATGCTGATAGGCTTTTCCGGTCAAGATGATTTGATTTATTGCGGTGGCAAGGCCAATCCCTGTCCACCTGGCGTCGCCACATCGAAAACCGGCTATATCAGAGTTTTGTTATGGAAATAGACCCTAATTATTAAAAACAACCCCTTCGGTATTGAATGTGAATAGCCCCAGGTGCAACCCTCATCGTTATACATAAGTTTGAATATTTTTGACTTGTGTATAACGATGAGGCTGCAACCTGGGGAAAGCTTGTCGTTTTTGTTTAATGACACTCACTGTTTTTCATAAACCAGAGAATTCAACTATGCTTAACCTCCCCAAAAAACACATTCCATTAACAATCTTGCTGATAAGCACTTTAATCGCCAGTTTCAGCAGCCTTCTCAATGCCGATACATTGGAACGCACCGTATTCAGCTCAGGTGGTGGTAAAATGAGCGCAGGAAGCGGTATCCTCTTTTACAGCTTTGGACAACCCCTTGTTTCCACCGCCACCTCCGCATTGCAAATCGGCTTTTTGCCACCATCTCAAACGGAGAAAAAGAACACCAGTCGCTGTCAAGTTGACACCATCGCAGAAGAATGGACTTGTGTTCAATTTCAAAACCTCAAACCCTCTTATAATATAGGCGACCGGATTAAAGTCGATATCCTGATCAATGTCAAAGTGAACCGTTTGAAACCCGTCGATTTATGGGTTGCCATTCAACATGCGGGTGCCTTATTCTTTAAAACATCTTCCGGCTTAAATGCATTTGAACCAAAAGCTCAAGCCTACAAAACCAATTTACAAACGCTAGAAATTCAGCATACTCTACTGGATTTTGAGCTAGTACCTGCTTTAGGCGGCGAGTATACTTTCTATGCCGTTTATGTTGATGAAGGGAAAAATCCCCTTAAAGATGACATTGCAACCATCCAACGTTCAGAGCTTGTCATCGGAGAAACAAAATTAGCGAATGACTAGGCATCATGGTGGGCAACACTGATTTGGCTCTTTTGAGGGCGAACACACAAGGGCAGCCCCTACGAACGCAATGTAGGGGCGAAGCTTTGTTATCGCCCTGACGCTAAAACGACTTCAAACCTATCATCACTTCCGATATCAATATACCCCTCAGATTTATCAGGCAAACAATATCCCTGAACAAACTCATCCAAAGACAGCACTTGACTCCGCAATGGTGGAAATAAAGCACTTTTGTAAGCATTTTGTACCCCATACGGCATACCATCCGAACCAAAAATCAAATCCTCCCCTGGCACAAAACCGATTTCATCAATCAACATCCGAAACGGATTATGTCGCTTCAAATAGTCTTCTGATAACCTATCTTCATATTGAATCGCTTCGCGACTAAAATTAGGCTGCATTGACAAAATGATCCCCCGTTTTTTAGCCTGCTCAGCCTCTTCTTGAGAAATCAATTGAGCATGTTCAATGCGCGTCATCGGAATCACCCCATGCGCCCTTTTGATTTCACTCAAAACCGAAATCACTTGTGCTATCGCCAGATCACCAATCGCATGTAAAGCAACCGCTTTATTGATATCCATAACTTGATTGATCATCATCCGTAATGCCGAATCAGAATAAACCAATCTCCCTGCTTTCCCGTTCAAATAAGGCGCTTTCAGCGCCGCAGTGAAACTGCCAATCGCACCATCAAGAAATAGCTTAATACCATAAACCGCATCTTGTGCAGCCAGATTAAGATCATGAAACGTCTCCAAATCAGCCCACAATCGGGTACGATTCAAATAACCAAAATCGCTTAAAATATTAAAAGCCTGCTCATTAGGCAATAACATCTCTTCAAGATACCAAACCCCATGCTGCTCTAAGAGATCAGAAAAAAACCGGATAATCTTTTCAGGCGTATAAGCGTGAATACTCGCCATCACATTCAGAATCTTTGACAGATTTTTATCCACCCACAGCTTATCGTCAATACGCATCGCCATCTCAGGATAAGAAAGCGATAACTTCTCCCTCGCCGCTGGATTGATTAAAAAGCTATGAAAAGATTTATTACAAATCACCACAGGCGGCAATTGATCTAAATCCCCTTGTTCAAAAGTATACCTACCATTATGCCAGCCCAAAATCAGATTGATTTCTTCCTCCCCTATTTTAATCAAAGAAAGCGCCTCTTTTTTTGTCGAAACCGCATTTAAATTAATACAATCTCTTAAAACAGCCGCCATAAAAGGATGAGCATGATGATCTTTCAATAAAGGTATTTGCATTATTATCAGTTATCAGTTATCAGTTATCACTACATTATCACAATAGGCACCAGATACTATTCAATTTATAACGCAAGCGACGCAAGAAAGACGCAAGCGACGCAAGGAGGCAAGATTTTTCTTAATTAATAAATAGCAAATAGCGTCTTTAGCGTCTTTAGCGTCTTTAGCGTTTATTTCCTTTTTTAATAATTGATTATTAAATTCGCATCCATTTTAAACAAAACTCATAACATCAAATGTATACAAAAATAGAAACAAATTCAATAAGTTATATGATTAATGACAACTCTAATAATGAGAAGTGGTACATGAAATGTTACATCTCCACTTTCAATCTAATCTTAATAAGAATAAAATACGCCCTTCTCAAATTTGATTGAGTACAACTAATTACGGGGATAAACGAATTTTAACTTGTTTTGGAGTTCAAAATTTATTGGAGTTCAAAATTTATTTTGATTTCCGTTCAAAATTTATTTTGACAAGATTTATCTTGAATAGGATAACTGATAACTAACCAGAAGATTTGTAAATGACTACCCTAGTGAAACAACGACTCATTGATGAGATTCAAAATAGAACTAATACCATTGACTTAGTACAGCTTTTTGAACTATGGCAACAGATCAAAAATTTTTCGCCATTGAATCAATCACCCATCTTATCATTTGCGGGCTGTTTAAATGATGATGAAGCAGAAGAAATGCGTCAACTCATTCAATCAGAATTTCAGCACATTGAGGGAGAATGGTGAAAAACGAACCCATTGCACTGGATACCAATATTGTCATTGATGTATTAAATAATAAAAAACTTATCGTTGAATCGCTACAAGATTACCGAAAAATCTATTTATACTGTACACCGTTACAATCTGCGCTTTTGCGTTTTGGAAAAATTAGTCACCTTTAGATGACTTAAGCTTTCAGACAAGTGCCTTAGCTGTTGGCTGTTAAAATTAAAAAGCGCAAATTATAACGGTGCTAAGTATAAAAGTGATAGTTGTAGGGTGGGTAGGCGCTTCGCTGCAACCCAGCATTTTCCTAAATCCTGTTTATCATTTAATCCGTTTAATCCTGTTAAAAAATGACAATCAACACGGAATGTATTTATGCTAAAAGAAATCACTTTAAACGCGGAACAAGAGCTTATTCAGAAAGCCATTTGGGTGGCACAACGTCAACAGACAACACTTGAAGCGGCATTTCGGCAGTGGCTTAACCGTTACGTCAACCAAAATCAGCCTGTAGATAATTATACCCAATTAATGAATGAGTTATCACATGTACAAGTGGGGCGTACTTTTAGTAGGGATGAATTAAATGAACGATAAATTCTTCATGGATAGCAATATTTTGATTTATACGTTTGATTCACACGCCCCTCGCAAACAAGAAAAAGCGCGTGAATTGGTAGCCACTGCCCTCAAAACTCAAAAAGGCATTATCAGTTTTCAAGTCATACAAGAATTTTTGAATGTTGCCACCCGTAAATTTGAAACCCCCTTAACCGAAGCAGAAGCTGAAAAATATATTAACCAAGTGTTGACACCACTTTGCGAAGTTTTTGCTAATATGGAACTCTATATTAAGGCGGTAAAAATAATGGAACGATGGCAATATTCATTCTATGATTCCCTTATTATTGCGGCTGCATTACAGGCTGAGTGTAAAATACTATACACTGAAGATTTACAACATATGCAACTGATTGAATCGACATTGACGATTAAAAATCCTTTTTTTAGTTAATGAAAATAAAAAGTAGTTAAGTTGCTGCTATTCAATTGTTTGAATCAAGATGTGCAGAATTATAGGATTTATCAGCAAGCGTAGGGTGGGTAGGAGCTTCGCTGCAACCCACCATTTTCCCTGAATGAGCAAAGTCGAGTGGGCAACGTGGTTGCCCACTGGTTAATATATACTGTCCACCGTTATAATTTGCGCTTTTTCCCACTCGAAAGGGTATTTAGTCACCACCACCGGACTTGGCTATTAGAATTAAAAAGCGCAATTATCACGATCTAAAAATCGATACAAACACCAATCTTAGAGTAAAACACTCTTCCAAACTTCTTCAAGATCACCATCTACAAACGCATCTGGCAGAATCACGTCACGCGATTTAAAAAAGACGCGACTGTTTTCTGCTTCAATCCCATAATTCCAGCACAAGCTTTTGGTGATAAAGTACACTAATTCAGTGTTGGCTGTCCCATGAAAAGGGGCTATGCCTAAATTAATTTGGTGAGGTGTGGTGAGTTCTCTTATCGCTATGCGATACAGAATTTTGAAAATCTTTTCAAATTCAACAGGTTTGCCTTGGGCGATGTGTTGTGCAATATCTTTTTCGGCTTTAACGATAGCCGCTGTGGTGGCATCCAATTTGACGTGATGTGTTTTTGCCACAGGGATGGTTTCTGACTCTTCTTCTGCCTCTGTTTTCTCCGATTTAGAACCTTTTCGAGATGTGAGTTTTTTTAATAAACTGGTTTTCTCAGCCGGTTCTTGCGTATCCGCTTGATTTTCTTCTCCACTGTTGGCGGTGGGATCTTGAAAATACGCTTGTAAAATCTCTGGAATTTGACGACGTTGTCGAGATTTTAAATGGCGGGGGAAACGCATGATGGCTAAACCATCACAACGGCAAAAGTCAATCAAATCTTCAAGAAACACTTCGTTCCCTATTGCGTAAAGCACCATTTGCCGGCCGGTGTTAAATTCGCCGAAGTGTTCGACATGAGCGAATTGCTTGAGATGTTGCTCAGTGACTTCACTGAGATAGAAACCAACATGCTTGAAGGTACCTGGTATAAAATAACCATTAAGGTATTGATTAAAAGAACGCACTAAAATATCGCCTGGCTTAACGAGTTTTAAAACTTCTCGCGTTTGGCTGCCTTTGATGGCAAAACTGCGTGGACGATAAGTCATAAACAAGGGCCATTTTGACACCCTGATATGACTGAATACGGTGAAGAGTTTTTCAAGAAAGTCTTTTTTATGCATATATCAGTTATCAGTTATCAGTTATCAGTTATCAGTTAATTCTTTAATAGGAATAGAACGTTGATGATGCTGATTGTCATGATTGACGCTGATTTTTTTATCAGTGATAATCCGTCAAATCAGCGTTCTATCTAACCCTTTCTCATAAACATCGCATAGTTTCAATGTAGAGACGCACGGCCGTGCGTCTCTACTTGGCGCGCAAAAACATTTTTTCAAAGCCCTCTTCAAATAAATTACGGCAAAAGGGCGAACACGCCCTAACAATATAATTAAATTAAAATAAGTCGCTGTCTCCTTGGGTAAAATAGAACTGTTTTCCGATTCGTTGCGCTTCCAATGCATCTTCAAATAGGGTGACGCATAAATCTAAATTTTGGAATTGTCTTTGTGATTGAAAACCTAATGCTTCTAATATTTGATTCCACCATAACGGGGTTTGAGAAAACCAGCCACGGATTGTTTGAATATTTTCATTTTGCTCTTGCATAAAACGCAATCCGCCTATTAAACCAGCGCGTGCGGCTTGAATGCTTTTTTGAGCGAACAGGGCATCCCCAATTATTAAGGTTTCACCTTCAACGCGCCCTAACCACCAACCCACTGGTTTGCCCCACTGGCGAACTAGAAAAAAATAATAACGGTAATCTGGATGGGCTTCATAACGCCATTGTAAGTATTGTTGAGTACGTTCGATTAACCAACCATAATGCGCTTTGGCTTGGGCAAAAACCTTATCGGCCCAAGGGCCGACGTGTTCGACACAACTGACAGTATAACCTTGTCGCATCAGCTGCCATGAGGATATGTTGATCAGATTGTGTAAAGAATCGACTTTGAGAAGCCATTCATAAACGGGTGCCACTGGATAGTAGCGCAAAAACAGTTGGCCAAATCGTAGGATTTTATCGGTATTGAAGCCGTAAAAGAAGGCTATTTGATTTTCACAATATAAGCGATGAAATTGACGGACAGCACGCGCTAATAAACTGGTTTGTCCACGTCCGATGCCGCGATAAGCGGGATGGGTAAAGGTGTCGCCTACCTGATAAATAAAGGTATGACGGTTTTCTAGCCAAATGGGTACGGGATAAGCGGTGTAGTGGGCTGCTAGTTCTTTTTTATCCCAAACGGTGGCAACATAAGGGCCGCCAAAGGGTGAGTCTTGGAATTTCCAGTCCCAATGGGCGGGATTTCGGGCAACACCGAAAGCGGTTTGAAAGGTATTGAGAATAGTGGTTTCATCTCCTTTCCGGTAAGCTTGTACTGTGAAATCACTGGGGCGCAGAGTCCATATTTCATAACCGATTTGTTTAGCTTGATAGTAGGCCAGTCTTTGTTTCCAACACTGTTTATAGTAGTCAATCAAAGATTCAGCATCTTGTCCAAATAACGCGAGTAGCTGTGCTTGTTTGTCTTCAAAGCGTTGTATGAATCGCTCACAGGTTGATGTGACTTGGGGGCCTATACGTTGATGGTGCGCGACAAAAAAGCCTTGTTGTGCAAAATGACATTCAATGTTTTTCGCTTCATGTACCGCCGCATGTTGTCGATTATCAGAGCTATAAGCCACTTCTTCAGACAGTATGACGCGCCCTTGTGAAGGTTCTAAGAGTTGCTTCACTTTCTGAAAAACGGGGGCTAAGTCAGAAAACGTGGGCAATGATTCTTGAAATAAAATGATATCATAACACGCAGGTGGACTCAGTTTAGGATGTTCATTGAGGAAATCACAGGCAATATATTCAGGCCCTGGATGATATTGTACGGCATAACGCATTAATGATTCAGAGGCAACAATAGCGACGACTTGATATTGAGATTGGGCTAACAGCCCAGATATTGCGCCGAGAGGACAACCGATAACGAGAATACGTTGAGGCGGTTTTGGAAAAAGAGTGATAATGTGTTGTGATAATGCTTTTTGAGCTTGCAATAAGCTCATCTCTGAATTCACCGCGTCTTGCCAATACCCAAAATGGAGGATATCACTGTTGGTTAAAATGCGATTTAAAGCAAAATATTGAGGTAATTCTGTGATTTTCATTTTGATTGTCAAATTTGCCCAAGGAATGGTGAGCAACCCAAAGCCCAGCCTACGTTTTGAATTTTGCTATAACCATTATCCATTAATCATTAATCATTATCCGTTAATCATTAATTGTTTGCGTGAAACACTGATTTAATTATGCGTGTCAATCTTAAAACGATCAATCAAAGATGATCAGTAGAACGAAAAAACGCATTAAAAAAAAAAGGTCATATTGATAAATTTTGAAGGCCTGATTGGAGTGCAAAATTTATTTTGCTGCCCTCTTGGAGTGCAAAATTTATTTTGCTACCCGATTTTCGTTGCCAAATTTATTTTGCTTTTATTTGTTTTCGATCAACTGATGATAGGATGCAACGCTGATTAGACTGATTATAGCCTGATTAACAGTGATTGAATTAATGCGTATCAATCTGTTTTATCTAAACTTTTTAAATTATCCTTATTTCTTTCATCAATCAAAATCTATTTGGTATTAATTAATTAAATAAGATCACTCATTTCGTAGAAGAAAGAATGAACAACACTGACACTATGACAGATTTAAGCAACAATAAACGTATTGCTATTTGGCTTTTGATTTGCTGTATAACCATATTCGCTATGATGGTACTCGGCGGAGTCACTCGCTTAACGGGTTCCGGGTTATCTATGGTGAATTGGGAACCACTGATGGGCATTTTGCCCCCTCTCAATCATACCGACTGGGAAGCCGTTTTTCAGCAATATCAGCAATATCCCGAGTACAAACTCAAAAACGCTCAGATGACACTGGAAGGCTTTCAGACGATCTTTTGGTTTGAATATGCACACCGTCTCTTGGGCCGTACCATTGGTTTGATTTTTATCATCCCCCTGATCTATTTCATGATCAAAGGTCATATTAATAAACCCTTAATGCCCAAACTGATTATCTTGTTCATTTTGGGCGGACTACAAGGCCTATTAGGATGGTATATGGTAAAAAGCGGCTTGGTTGATATGCCACATGTTAGCCAATACCGACTCACCGCTCATCTGGGTTTAGCACTGATTATTTATGCCTATCTGTTTTGGGTTGCCCTAGACTTGCTCTTTCCAAAAACCAATGACCATATCAATACTGGATATCTCAAAGGTTTTTCATGGATTGTAACAACCTTCGTTTTTATAACGGCCCTTTCAGGCGGCTTTGTTGCCGGGCTGAAAGCCGGTTTAGCCTATAATACATTTCCCCTGATGGCAGGGCATTGGATACCAGAAGGCCTGTTTAGGCCCCCTATGGCGGAATTTTTTTGAGAATATCACAACGGTTCAATTTGATCATCGTTTACTGGCCACCCTACTTTTTGTCATGATCCCGACATTATGGTGGACAGCCAGACGAGAGAATTTACCCCATCGAACACGCTGGGGGCTCCATATACTCGTACTCATTCTAGGCATACAAATCACACTCGGCATTTCAACCTTACTACTCTATGTACCCGTAGCCCTTGGAGCCTCTCATCAAGCCGGCGCCTTAGTCTTATTGACAGCCGCCTTATTTGTGAGTCATGAATTGTAATTAATAAATCGCGTATTTTAAAGGGCAAACACGCAGCTTTGCCCCTACCAACACCAATTGTCGTTTTCACGCTAATGTTTCGCGGAGCGAAACATTAGCGTGAAATTGTGTTTAAAATGAACAGAAATTGAGTGCGTAACATCAGTGATTAAAGATTTTAAGCACTATCAAATTGCGTTAGTGCAGGAGAGCGGAAATATCCAAACCACATCAGCCAAGCAGCTATACTATTCACCGTCACAATTTGCGCTTTGGCATAGTGTTAAAAATGGTCGTTAATCCCCATTTTTTAAGGAGAAAATGGCGATTATAAAAACGCGCAATTTATGACGGTGCTAAGTATAACAGTCAACAGCCAACAGCCAACAGTCAACAGCTATAGCGTTTCCCGATTGAATGAACCGAAGGTCAGCTTCGCTAAGTACAAATCATTATCGTTCCAAATTTATTTTGCGGCCTTCTTTTCAAACCCAATTTATTTTGCGGCCTTCTTTTCAAACCCAATTTATTTTGCGGTTCGATTTTCTTGATATAACTGTACTTTATTCAATAGGGAAACGCTATAACAGTCAACAGTCAACAGCCAACAGCCAACAGCCAACAGCTAAAGCAGTTGTCTGGGTGATCTGATCATTTCTGCTTTCCTGCACTAGCAAAATTCAATATCATTAATAAATGAATCGCTTTTTTTACTATCTACCCCCCTTTTTTTAGCATTGTAAATAGGGTGATCACCGACCAGAGTCATCATCCTTAGAAGGGGCTATGCTGTTGCGTGTTTGCACTCTGGCTTTGATTGGTGTGCCGGTACATTGGGTTGTGTCAGATGAACGTCGAGTCACGGCGTTGGCGAAAAAACAGGGGCTTTTTTTTCAAGCATTGAACATCGCATCACCTGTTACCCTTGCTGAGAAAGAGGTAGAGCAGTTTGGTGGAAACGGGATACTGATTGTGACTGTTGCAACGTTTAGCACAAATTTACTTACAGGATAAGTGGGTATTAGGCGATAAGCGAGGCCGTTTAGGTTTATTGCTTAAGAAACTGGGTGGCGAGGCATCGCCTTTTTCTCAGTTACAAATGCCAGGATTATGTTTTGCGTTGATTGAAAATCTGGATTTCTGGTTAATGGAGAAAGCGTTTTCAATTGTTGAGCAGGAAAGCGGAAAGCAACAGATCACGTTATATAATCAAGTGGAAACGAGACGCAGGAGACTGCACGGTGAAACGAGTCGTTGGTTGTGGCAACGGGAGAGAATGTATTCTTTTAGTAGGAAATCAGATGAGGCCAAATAAACTAAGTTGGATTGTTCATAAAAATCATTTCTGGGCAACCACAAGGGATTGCCCCTACAAGGGCAACCACAAGGGATTGGCCCTACAAGGGCAACTATTAATGCTTTTCCTCAAATAAGAATAGGTTTGAGGGGTTCACAAACGAACCCATTTTGGCCAGTTTATACTTTGCCAGGCCTGGGTGATGCTGTGTGAAAGAAAAATTTGCCTGATGAGTTTGCCTAGCCTGTTTGCTTTACCTTTTTACATACATAGTCTTTTGCCCACCGATATTTCACTTTGTCTTCTTCCAGCAGAAATGTGGCGATTTCTTCGCGTTTTTGCTCATTGAGCTTCCTGATAATTCGCTTGGTGCCATTCAGGTCTTTTTTAAGCCGATATAGCACGATTTCTAAGCATTGGTTTTTATCTGCTTTCTCAATAATTCGCTTAATTTCGGCATCCTCGTCTTTGGGAGAGGCTCCGCGTTTAATGGCCTGTTCAAAGTATTCATCACCCTGAACATATCGACCCGTTTCATAACATAAGGCACCCATCAATGTGTAAGGGTGATGAGTCTTAGAGTTCGCCTTAATCGCTTGCAACGCACATTGTTCTGCTTGATCTAGCGCCCTCATATCTCGAAAAGCGCCGCCTTTCGTGGTTAACAAGGCTGACTTTAATCGCTTGTCCTTGATTTTATTAAAATTCAGCTTGTCCGTCTGTTTGAGTGCTTGTTCCGCTTCACCTGCTTTACGCCAATGACTGCTGGCATTGGCTAAATTCCATTTATTGTCGTCGGAACGTTTGTATTCCTGTTCATAAAAACGGGCCTCGTTTTTGTGGTAGGTGGTGAAAATCTTCTGTTTTGGGTATAACAGTTTTTCCACGTGTAGCCAAGCGGCCTCTTCTGGCACCAGTCGCTTTCCCTTATCCAGTTTTTTCAGAATGGGGTACAATTTGCAGTCATAAGAAAGCAGTTTGTCTTGATTGAGACAGTTCAAAACGTCATATTCATCGGTCAACTGAGTATAATGCTCAATGCCTTGGAACAGCATCAAGAGTTCTTGAGAGCCCAGTTGTTTTAGCCAAGCAATATTAGCCTGTTCTAACGGCTGTCCATTTTTAACCTTTAACAGCAAATTCGCTAGATATTTCTCAATCGCTATCACAATCGTCTCAGTCAGTTTGCGCTTCTTTAAAAACTGACTATCTGCTTCATTGATCGGTTTGCCGGCATCAATGTTTTTGAGAATGAGGTAGACATGACTAGAGGGAGACGATAGCTTATATTGTGTTGCTTTATACTGCTTTTTGAGTTCAGCAAAGTGCTGTTTTTGTTTACGGACTTGTGCAATCTGAAGCGTTTCTATCAGTTCATGTGCTTTCAACCAATTGGTTTCAGCTTTAGTCAACAGTTTTCTGGCATCAAGGTTTTCCAGAATTTGAGAGAGTGGACTAGAAACTGAGGACTCTGAATATTGAGTCGCTTGGTACTTAGCCTTGAGTTTGGCAAACTGCTCCTCCCGAACTGATTCTTGTTGCTCGAAAATGGCCAGCGTTTCCAAGAGTTCGTTGGATTTGAGCCAGTTAATCTCCGTTTCGCTTAACCGTTTTTCACTCTCAAGTTGCTTTAAAATTGGATACAGTGGACTCGACAAAGATGAATCTTGAAATTGATTTGCCCGGTACTTAGCCTTGAGTGTCAAAAACTGTTCCAGTTGTCGAGCGATGACTCTCAAATGTGGCAAGTGATTATTTCCTAGCCATTTCAGTTCTGACTCCGTGAGCGGATATCCCGAATCCAGTTTACAAAGTATCAAAGAGAGAAGACTATTTTGCCAAGGCAAAATATAGCTTTTTGCGTTGTACTGGGATTTGAGATGAGAGATTTCAAGCTGGATTTCTTGTTCTCTCTCTGCTTTATTCTGCCAGAGTTCTTGAAGAAGCTGATGCTCTTTAAGCCAATCAACTTCAAAGGGTAATAAGGCAAGTCCCAAGTCAAGTTTTCGCAGAAGCAAATACAGGGGACTATTAGGTGAGGATTCTTCAAAGTCACTCACTTGATATTTCGCTTTAAGCGTTGCAAAATGTTGTTCTCGATTTATCATTGTTAGTCATATTGATTTGTAGAGACGCGATGCCTCGCGTCTCTGTTTTTGTTTCGATGCGATGCCTCGGTGTTTTTGTAGAGACGCGATGCCTCGCGTCTCTGTTTTTGTTTCGATGCGATGCCTCGGTGTTTTTGTAGAGACGCGATGCCTCGCGTCTCTGTTTTTGTTTCGATGCGATGCCTCGGTGTTTTTGTAGAGACGCGATGCCTCGCGTCTCTGTTTTTGTTTCGATGCGATGCTTCGCGTTTTTATTTCGATGCGAGCCCTAGAGACGCTTCGCGATCGCGTCTCTACAATTTGAAAATCAGATGACGCTAAATAAACTCAGTTGGATTGTATGCTTGATAGGTTTGATAGGTTTCAATAAGCAGACGCTTGCTTTGGCAGAATTGGATTGTGTCATTGAACCACAAACTGTGGTGGAAATCACCAGTGCAAGTGCGGGGCTTTTAGAACCGGTATTAGTTGAACGTGGTGAGCAAATTAAAAATTTTCAAAATAGTTTAAAAAGGGCGAACACGCAGGTTCGCCTCTACAAAGGGAAATTATTTAGAAAATCTCTATATCGAAATAGAGATAGATAAGTATTTGATTTTAAAATAAATAATGAATAGCAATAAGACTCAATCCTTTATTATATACAATCCTTGTCGTTAGACTTCATTCTTAAGAACCATGATTGGTGACTTTAAACAGTAAATCACCTAGATAGTCTAAATCTACCCATAATACGTTCTGTGGTTCGTCTGCTGGTGTATAGTGCAGGGTTGGAATGTGCATTTTTAATTTACCCTCTTCTAAGATGAGGGTGCTTACTTCACAGCCTTCAGGCACATTTTCTGTTAAGTCGTAGTCTCGAATTTGAAACTGTAGATCAGTGGTGTTTTCTAAATTCATCCACACGAGTATGGGCGCATCATCTGGCGGGGTATAGTACAGTGTTGGAATAGACAGTCTTTCCATGTCTGAGGTGAGGGTGGCTGGTTCACAAGTTTTCACTGCTTCACTGATTTGAAGCACGAAATATCGCCCACCGGAAAGCGTAAAAGTGGCCTGTTGTCCTACGTTACCTGTCATATTGAGTCGCAGTGTGTTGCCATCTATAAAGTCGGTATTGATTATCATACCGGATTCATAACGGTAATTGATTGAACCTATATCAGAATAAGGGGCTGTCGGTGGAATGTAGATTGCAAATGAGGTGCTATTTTGGGGTATTGAAATCACTTCACCGCTACCTTGAAGGCTATATAAAGGTACGCCGAGGTTTCTGGTTTTAAAGCGCCAAGTGAGCGTTTGTGTGTCTGAGCTTGTGCTGTAGTAAGTGGCCTCTACTCGGTAAGCGGTGTTCCACTCTAAACGTTCTAGGGGAAAGAGGGCATATTGAAGGCCTGTCATTTTGGCATTGGGATCGCTACTTTGATTGAGTAGCCGAGTGGGTTGTATTTCAAGATTATCGGTTTCACGATAAAGTTGAAAGGCAATGATATTGACATTGCTGAAAGTCAGCGGATTAAATTGAAGGGAAACGGGATAACCGGAAACGGAATAATCGGGTAAGGGATCGGGTGATTCTTCAAAAAAAGCAGGAGGAACATCGTTATCACCGTCAGCCGGCCACTGGACAATGTTGGGATTATAGCCTCGCGCTAGGGTTTGAAGATTTTCAAAATCGTCGGCATTGATTTTTATCTCGGGTTCACAGACGCGAGTATAGTAGCGGCCATAGCCTGAAAAAGCGGGGCCTTCACATAGGGTGTTTAATCCAAAGTTGCCCATGTTGTAGACATAAGCGGTATGGCTATTAGGCTCTGATAAGGAAACTTTGGCAATACCGATGCCGATTTCATCAATGACTAAATCCAGAAAACCAAAGCGGTGGTAAATCGCGCCCATGAGGCCATCAATAGAATCACGACTGCGAGTATCCCCAGATGAAACGTTTTCTGAGACGACTAAACTGCGATAACCTGCTGCCATGGTACGATCTTTTGGTTCAATGCCCGTAAAGCCTGGTAGAGTGTCTATTTCATAATGACCACCATTTAGGAAGTTGTCGACTATAAAGTTGGCGTGATTGAAGGCGGATAGTTCCAGTTGTGGGTTTGTGAACAATTCTGTCATACCCGCTCGGAGCCGGAGCTGGTTTAAATAGGCGTAGCCTTGATTTAAATCGTCTTGCTCAAAAACACCAGCTTGGGCTATTCCCACTGTTAAGAGTAATGATAAAAGGGGGGTAGAATGTTTCATGGTGTTATTTTTGAGTTCTGAAGAGAAGGGCGATAACAAAGGTTCGCCCTTTTGCCGTCATTATCTGAACAGCCGTAGAGACGCACGGCCGTGCGTCTCTACAATTCGCGGTTTCGTAGAGACGCGATGCCGAGCAAATCTTTGCGGTAAAATACCTGTTTATTTGTGGTTCAGTACTTAAGTGATCATTGATAATTGATCGTTGACTTACGCACTTGATAATGGCTGATAAATTTGACCACTTCTTGGTAAGGTAGTTTTTTGAGATCACCATAAGTTTCCAGTGCTTGTGTGATCAAAGCGTCAATATTTCCAACCGCTGGTTGCGTCGTGTTCGATTCAGAAAAAAGTAGGGTTTGTAAACCCAATAATCCGCCACATTGAACTTTCATCACTTTACCATGAGGTAGCGGAGCCGTTAAGTGTGGCTGTTTCAAGGCAAAACGAGCATTTTGATATAACTGATCAAGTAGTTCAATGCAGCGTTGTTGTGCGGTTGGGGAAGTACAAGTGGCCAGTTCACGTTCTGCAAGATTCAAACGTTGACACTTTTCACAACCACAACGATTAGTTAAAATGGCCTTTTCAAAGACACAAGGGCATTGATTGAGTCTTTCGCGGACTTGTTGATATTCGCGTTCATCCATAATATCACCTGATCTGCTTGATAAATAATTTACTGTTCCCACAGCTTAATGGTTTTATCTTCGCTGCCGGAAGCGAGAATCTTTCCGTTCGGGCTGAAGGCAACTGACATAATGTGACCCCAATGTCCTTTCAAAACGAAGATTTCTTTGCCCGTGCGAACCTCCCATACCCTGACAGTTTTATCTAAGCTACCTGAAGCTAGGCGCTTTCCATCAGGGCTAAAAGCAACCGACATCACAGCTGACCGATGTCCTCTCAAGCGGCGTTTCCTTTTACCACTTTCAGCATCCCACAGTCTGATGGTGCGGTCTAGGCTACCAGAAGCGAGGAGTTTTCCATCAGGGCTGAAGGCAACCGTATTTACCCAACTTCTATGCCCCCTTTTCAGGATACGTAGCAATTTACCATCCTCTACGTTCCATAATCGAAGCGTTTTATCCCAACTGGCGGAAGCGAGTGTATTGCCGTCAGGACTGAAAACAACAAAAGGTACGTTGCGCCGATGTCCTTTTAAGGTGCGTAATTTTTCGCCCGTTTCCACGTCCCATAAATGAATTTTTTTATCCCAACTTGCAGATGCCAGAATGAGACCATCTGGGCTGAAGGCGATAGAGGTTATGGAATTATCATGTCCACGCAAACTCTTTAGTTTGTAACCCGTCTTCACGTCCCACAACTTGATGAGTTTATCCTCACCACCTGATGCCAGTTTTTTGCCGTCTGGACTAAAGGCCAAAGAAGTCACCCAGAAATTATGGGCTTCCAAAGTGTGGAAGATTAAGCCATTACGAACGGTCCACAACTTAATCGTTTCGTCTTCACTGCCTGAAGCGAGCAGTCTACCATTGGGGCTGAAAGCAATTGAGGTAACACTACGTTTATGCCCCTTAAGCGTGCGTACAAGCTTCTTAGGTGAATCTTTTAGGGCTTTCGATGAAGTGTCTACTTTTAAGAAGGGATAAAATTGTTCGGCTAAGGCGTATTGTCCCCCAAAACACAAACACACATTTAAAATAATGGTGATCGTTATAACAGAGTTCAATTGGTTTCCTCTGTTCATAATATTTACCTCATCAGTTATCAGTTATCAGTTATCAGTTATCAGTTATCAATTACCACTACTTTGATTTTAACAATTCTTAATAAAATTTATTAATTATTAAAAGCATAGAAGAAAAAAGCTTCTCTTGTCAAAGTATTTTTTTTAAATATTTTCACAATAAGGGCGAACACGACAAGGGCGAGCAAAACAAGGGCGAACACGACAAGGGCGAACACGACAAGGGCGAACACGACAAGGGCGAACACGTAGGTTCGCCCCTACATGAAATAGGTCATATATAACGTTCTTGTAGGGGCAGACCTGCGTGTCTGCCCGATTGATGCTGGCCGATTGAGGCCTGTCTGCCCGATTGATAATTGATGTCATAACGGATTTTAATGCTTAAAAAGACGCTCTTTTTCACGTTTCCAATCGCGATCTTTTTCCGTATCGCGTTTGTCGTACTCTTTCTTACCTTTGGCAATGGCAAATTCCAATTTAGCGCGTGCTGTTTTCCAATACATGGCTGTGGGAACCAAGGTTTGACCTTTGCGTTCTATTACACCTATAAGCTGATTTAATTCTGCCTTGTGCAGTAGCAATTTGCGTGTGCGTTGAGCTTCGGGATGAATGTGTTTAGAGGCATTTTCCAGCGGCGTAATGACGGCACCGAGTAACCAGGCTTCGCCACCTTTAATCAAGACATAAGTGTCGCGAAGTTGCAAACGGCCTGCCCGTAAGCTTTTGACTTCCCAACCTTCTAGGACAATGCCAGCTTCAAAACGTTCTTGTAAAAAGTAATCAAAATGCGCTTTTTTATTCAAGCCGATAGTATTACTGGGTGTTTTAGGTTTTTTTTTCATAATTTGTCAACTCATTCAAATACATAAATATTTTCTCACGCAAAGCCGCTAAGACGCTAAGCACTTGGCGGTTTGCACCTTTGCTCAAAGCGTGAGATTAAAAAAGCCTCACAAATTGAAATGATTTTTATGAAAATCCATAAATGCCCATTTTTTTCCATTAACCATTTTGTTATCTCATTCTCGTTAGAGTCATGGCTACAGGCATCGAATCAAAAATTATCTTCAAAAAAATCTTTTCTTGTAAGCAATCTTTGTCGTTATTGATACATTGATTATTGATCAGTGATCAGTGGTCAGTGATTTTACCATAGCGTTATAAAATTCTAGCCATGCGTTTTTCACGGCCGGTGTGAAGTCTTTTCCCATATATTTCTCTAACACCTTAATCAGTGCTTTTCCGGCAGTGAGATAATATGTTGGCTTGACATGGTAAAATTCACGATGTCTTTGATAAATATCTTGCATAAGCGGTGTTAAGGCTTCAAAACGGTTATTAATGCCTTGTGTTACAAGGCTAAGTATGTTGATGACCATCTGTCTTTGAATTTGCCTATCTGTTGTGTTCAACAGTGATCTGAGAGCAGGATCGCGTTTAAACAGTTCTTCATAAAACAGTTTGCTCACTTCATCCATAAAGGGAAGGATTCTTTCTAATATGGATTGAGCGATAAAAAGGGTATCTAGCTGTTTAAAACCAATGATTTCGTAAAGGCTGTGAGTGCGACTTTGTCCACGCAATTGCGTGTTAAAAACTTGACTTGTTTCAACTTCATTGTGAATATAATCAATGAGTTCTTGTGAGGCGAGTATTTGTGTACCCAATGTTTTATTGGCACCTTCAATGCGGCTGGCAATATTGACGGTATTGCCAAGGACAGTGAGTTGTTTGTTAGCACGATATCCGACTTCCCCAATAATCACTGAACCGTAATGTAAACCGATTCGGATTTTAAACTGATGAGAGAATTGTCTGGAAATATATTGGTTTAATTGTTTAACACGCGCTAGCATACGCAAACTCGCACGTATGGCATTTAAGCCATTTTCAATGGGATTGCTTTGTTCACACCCAAAAAGTGCTAAGAATCCATCTCCCATGTATTTATCAATATAGCCATGATTAGATATAATGGGTTCACCAATTTCTTGGTAGTACCGATTCAATAAATGAATGACATCATAAGGATTATGTAAATGTGTTGCGGCAAAACCGCTATAGTTTTCAAGATCGCAAAACATGACCACTAATGAGCGTTCATTGGCAGGTGTCGTGATATGCCCCTCTGAACGTACCAAATCGGCATCCATATCATCCACCACTAATCGTTTGATGTTGATATCACCTAAAACTTGGGTTTGACAAGCTAGGCGAATGTTATTTGACCAATTTTTGTCCTGTGCAATTTTCATTTCGGCTTGCGTGCGAGGTGCCAGATTCGTATGACCGGCCTTAACGTAAACACGGCAAGTGGTACAACGGGCATTGCCACCACAGACATGATAATGATCAATGTCGTTATGTAAAGCGGCTTCTAAAATGGTACCCCCCCTTGTTGTATAACCCTTTCTGCTTGATTATCTTCTTGATAAGTGATTTGAGGCATCGTTTTTCCTTTTTTTTAATCAAATTATAATTTGAAGGCGATAAATCGCCTACTACAAACAGACAAACATTATTCTTGTAATCAAGACTATTTTTTAATATTGATTAGTTTTATATGATAATGCACATTTTAGAAAATTGATAAGGATAACAGAATGAGTACACCCAAAACGTCCATACATGGAGAATGGTCTTCGCGATTAGCGTTTATTCTAGCGGCTACCGGCTCAGCAGTTGGCCTTGGAAATATTTGGAAATTTCCTTATATGACAGGCGAATACGGCGGTGGGGCCTTTGTCATTGTTTATTTATTGTGCATTGCCTTAATTGGTTTACCCGTTATGATGGCCGAAGTCATGTTGGGAAAACGTGGACGCAGTAGTCCTATTAATACTATGCAAGCATTGGCCCAAGAAACGGGCAGTTCGCAAATTTGGCAATTGTTGGGTTGGTCAGGTGTCGTTGCCGGTTTTTTGATTTTGTCTTTTTACAGTGTCATTGGGGGGTGGGCATTAGCCTATGTGCCTCGTTTGGCATCTGGCATGTTCACCGTCGTCAGTGATTTGCCCACTACAAAAGCAGTCACTGATTTTGTGGACATGCAATTTAATACGTTAGTGGGCGATCCATTACGTCTAGTGGCTTGGCACACGGGCTTTATCATCGTTACCATCGTAATGGTTGCCGGTGGGGTGCAAGGCGGATTGGAACGGGCCGTGCGCTGGATGATGCCCGCTTTGTTTGTCCTATTGTTAGTGCTAGTCGGCTATGCCATGAGTACGCCTAAATTCATGGATGGCATCCATTTTATGTTTAATATAGATTTCGATAAATTGTTATATCCCAAGGGGGAATTGAGTGGAGACGGCATTTTGGCCGCGATGGGACAAGCCTTTTTTAGCTTGAGCCTGGGTATGGGCTCGATTATGGTTTACGGCGCATATTTACCCAAACAAGCTTCAATTGCACAAACAACCACAGCCGTTGTGGTGGCCGATACGCTGGTTGCGATCTTGGCAGGCTTGATCATATTCCCGATTGTCTTTAGTAATGGCTTACAGCCCGATGCCGGTGTGGGGCTTGTGTTTAAAACATTGCCCATTGCTTTTGGACAAATGCCATTTGGCCGTTTTTTTGGGACAATGTTTTTTGTATTATTAGCACTCGCAGCATGGACTTCAGCGATTTCGCTGATTGAACCGGCAGTCGCCTGGTTAGTTGAAACGGGCAAGTTCAGTCGCTTGAGTGCAACAATCGGCTGTGGATTAGCCACTTGGTTCGTTGGATTCGCAACGGTTTTTTCATTTAATATTTGGAGCGATATCAAACCGTTATCCCTGTTTGCCCGGTTTGAAGATAAAACCTTATTTAATCTCATTGATTATCTGACAACGAATATCATGTTACCGTTAGGCGGATTATTTATCGCCATTTTTGTCGCTTGGATCATGAAGCGTCATATTGTCAGTGATGAATTTAAGTCATCGCCTAACCGTTTAGGCTTTCGAGTCTTGCATTTCCTATTGCGTTATATCACGCCGCTGGGTATCGGTTTAGTTTTTTTAAATCTTTGTGGGGTATTTTCGTGATCCGTATTCATAAAACCGCGTTAGTCCCTTATAGCAGTAATGACATGTTTGCTTTAGTGAGTGATATTACGCACTATCCCCAATTTCTACCTTGGTGTAAATCGGTCACGCTGTCATCGCAAAATGAATCACAAGTGATTGCAACAATCACCATGAGCCGTGCCGGTTTGGAAAAGTCTTTTACCACAACCAATATTGTTAAACCCAATGAGTCAATTGAGATGCGCTTGCTTAAAGGTCCCTTTAATCATTTGCAAGGACTTTGGGATTTTCAAGCATTGGGAGAAGAAGGCTGTAAAATTTCTTTAAAGATGGCGTTTGAAATTAAAAATCCCGTGCTACGCTTGAGTTTGGAACCTGTCTTTACCAAAATTATCAATACTTTGGTAGATGCTTTTGTTAAAAGGGCTAATGAATTATATGGAACATCCTGACACCATTCACATTGAAGTCGCTTATGCTAAAGCTGATGAACAGATGATTATTTCTTTAGATGTGCCCTTATCAACAACGGTAGAGCAAGCGATTGAACAATCAAAAATTTTAGAAAGCTTTCAGGAAATTGATCTCCGCAAAAATAAAGTGGGTATTTTCAGTAAGCCTTGCACTTTAAACACGCCCCTACGCGAGCATGATCGTGTCGAGATTTATCGCCCCTTGATTGCTGATCCAATAGTCGTTCGTAAACAACGAGCAGCTAGAGCTAAAAAATTGTGAAACATCGTAACCTAAGTCATTGCAAATGATGAAGGGTTAATGCTCTGAAATAGAAATAAGTGTTTTAAGCCACTTAAGTCGGTAAACAGGGGAATGGTGGGCAACAAAAACCTGTTGCCCACCCTTGTCTTTTCCAATACCGAATAAGCCGTATTCACAATGACAAAAGTCAACGACATTTCGCCATTATCAAATTCACTCATTACAAGATAGGTTCTTGATCTAAATCGTCGGGAAACGGTGTCGGTTTGGGCAATCGCGGTTTGCCAATTTTGACATCCCCAGCGACTCGTACAAGATGTTGATTATCATCAAAAAAGAGTGAAATACGGCGTTCTTGCCGAGACTTTCCACCAGCTTGAAAACTATATAAATAATCCCAACGCTGTTGCTGGAAAACATCCGCTATCAGCGGTGTGCCCATGATAAAGTGTACTTTTCTTTTTGGCATCTTCAATTCGAGTTTATCCAGCATTTCTTGAGTCACCCAATTGCCTTGTTGAATATCTATCTTATAGAGACTACAACTTGATAGAAATAAACTGACACTCAGACAGTACATCATGAGATATTTTGGCATCATAAACTAATAACCTTGTTTTATACACTTATACATTTCAGGATTGAGGAATTTAAGCCAAGAAATCATTTTAACTCAATTCATAAAAGCGTACCTTTCAAAATCAATGCGTTATTATTTAAAACAATATAAAACAGAGTAGAGTTTATACCGCTTACCACCCATCCGTTTTCGTAGAGACGCGATGCCTCGCGTCTCTGTTTCGAGCCCAGCCCATTGAGACGCGAAGCATCGCGTCTCTACAATGGAAACAATCCCTTATCCGAAGGGCGAACACGATCGGGCTGCCCTTTTGAAATTATTTTTTATGAAATATACTCCAAACGCTCAAGTTTTAGCGTAGCACACCGAAGGTTCGGATTTTTCAAAGCCCAATACCAATAATCTGAACGTCAAAAGTATATCTAATAGAGGTTAAAGTTTTTGCTTCGTTCCAACTTTAAGCTCGAAATTTAAATTTAATCGGTATAATGCCTATTCGATATCCTCAGTATGTCAACATAATTTCCTTAAATCCTTAAAGCTTATCCAAAAACGAGCCTAATTTTCCCAGATGCCTAATTCCTTTTAAAATCAAGGAATATAAAAACCTATTTTTGGATTAATCGGATAATGATTGGTGGGCACACCTTGCCCCAATGCCACTTTCGCCTTCGCCTGGGCTAACACTTTCGGCTCGCCCCTACAGCGGCCCCGTCATGACGCGGGGTTTGGTAGGGGCATACCTGCTGCGTGTCTGCCCTTAACTTAATTAATGGGATTCACACCTTGCCCACCCTACAACTGATAAGATTTAACCTGCTAAAGGCATTTTATGGAAAGTCACGAACTGAAAAAAGTGGGTTTAAAAGTCACTTTGCCCCGACTACGAATACTGCAATTGCTAGAAAATAGTAAACAACGTCATCTGAGTGCTGAAGAGGTTTATAAAAAATTACTAGATGTGGAAGAAGATGTCGGTTTAGCAACGGTTTATCGGGTATTAACCCAATTTGAAGCGGCGGATTTAGTGATTCGTCACCATTTTGAAAATGGTTTATCAGTATTTGAATTAAATGAAGGCTATCATCACGATCATTTACTGTGTGTTAAATGCGGCAATATTGTCGAATTTTTTGATAATGTCATTGAAGATCGACAACGTCTCATTGCAGAAGAACACCATTTTAAGATTACTGAACATTGTTTATATCTTTATGGCATTTGTTCAAAATGTCAAAAAAAAGCGGAAGAAAATTCATTGATAACGGATAACGAATAACGGATAACTGAAATGATAAATGAATGGGTTATGCAGCATGAAATGGCGATTCGCCTCAGTTGTTTTTTTGGCGTATTGGGGCTAATGGCCATTTGGGAAATATTCGCACCGCGCCGAACATTGATCGCCTCTAAAACGGTGCGTTGGTTAAACAATCTCGGTCTTATTTTTTTAAACAATTTGTTACTGCGTTTTATTTTTCCTATAGCCGCAGTCAGTTTAGCAGTGCTGGCACAACAACAACAGTGGGGTATATTCAATAATGTCGATTTGCCAATGTGGGCAACCCTGATTATCTCAATCGTGCTATTAGATGGCGCGATTTATATACAACATGTCCTGTTTCACGCGCTCCCCTTATTATGGCGTTTACACCGTATGCACCATGCCGATCTTGATTTAGATGTCACAAGCGGCGCACGATTTCATCCCATTGAAATCATATTATCCATGTTGATTAAATTTGCCGTGATTTTAGTACTTGGCCCACCGGCCATCGCCGTCTTGCTATTTGAAATCATCTTAAATGCCATGGCCATGTTTAATCACAGCAATATCGCATTACCCCTTAAAATCGATCAAGGCTTACGCTTAATGGTTGTCACACCCGACATGCACCGCGTCCATCATTCTGTCATCGAGACCGAATTCAACAGTAATTTTGGGTTTAATTTATCCATTTGGGATCGGCTATTTGGCACCTATCGGGCACAACCCAAGGCAGGACATCAGGGCATGCAAATAGGCCTTCAGCAATTTCGCGAACCTCGCTATTTGACATTACCTTGGTTACTGATACAGCCCTTTATCAAAAAATCACAGTAGTTTTTAAGAAGTAGTAGGCGAGAAATCGCCTACTACGAACGCAAACGTTTACATCAACAACGTATAACCAAAATTCTGTTTAAAACGTTTTTTAAACTCATCCGGTGTAAAGCTATGATTTTGAGTGCCATGATGTTCAACTTTAATAGCCCCCATCAATGACGCAATTCTGCCCGTCGTTTCCCAATCAATATCTTTCATCAAACCATACAACAAGCCACCTCGAAAAGCATCACCACACCCTGTCGGATCATTAACCGCCTTCGCCTTCGCACAAGGAATTTGATAAACCGTATCATGCGTATAAATCAGAGAACCCTCGGAGCCTTTCGTAATGATCAAGGCTTGCACCCGCTTAGCGACTTCTTGCTGAGATAAGTTTGTGCGCTCATGCAACAATTGCCATTCGTAATCATTAACGATAACCCAAGTGGCTTGCTCAATGAATTGCAACAAATCGTTACTGTCAAACATCGGCATACCTTGTCCAGGATCAAATATAAAAGGAATACCGGCTGCGACAAATTGTCTAGCATGTTCGATCATCCCCTCACGCCCATCAGGGGAAACAATACCAAGCGTCACGCCTTGCGCTTCAGAAATTTTCTTTAAATGGGAAAAATTCATTGCGCCCGGATGAAAAGCGGTGATTTGATTATCATCCATATCCGTCGTAATGAAGGCTTGGGCAGTATAACTATGATCAACAGTCATGACGTGTGTGCGTGGAATAGCACAGTGATCCATCCATTCAGCATAAGGCGCAAAATCCGTTCCCACTGTACCCATAGGCAGCGTATCCCCACCTAACAGATTGAGGTTATAGGCAATGTTACCCGCGCACCCACCAAATTCACGACGTAAATCCGGTACCAAAAACGACACATTGATAATATGCATCTGATCAGGCAGGATGTGATGTTTAAATTTATCGTTAAATACCATAATGGTATCAAAAGCAAAAGAACCACAAATTAAAGCCGACATATAATTTCTCTGTTAAATTAAATTTAAATCTAATGAGTTCATGAGTTCATTAACTCAGTAAACTGAATTGAGCAAAACGCTATTCACCAAACACTGAATGATAATGTTGAATGATAATGTTTAATATTAAGGCCTTTCAGTGTTATCTTCAACTTATTAATTATCATTTATCAATTATCAATTATCAATTATCAATTATCAGTTATCAGTTAATTCAGAAACCCTGACTCAGAAAATCAAAAGATGGAGTATTTTTTGTTATTATTGACAAATGTCAACAAACTGTAGTGAGCCGTTCGATCTTGAACTGATTAATCGATGGAAGCCGAAATCATGACAATCAGATCAATCTGCGTTCTATCACCTTTTTAGCACATCATCTCATTAACGGGAGGCATGCTTATGAAATTTTATCTATTAAGCTTCACATTCTTATTCGCGCTAGTCGGTTGTTGGGATGACGCGGAACCTGAAATACTTCACTCTGAAAAACCGGCTTCTGAAAAATCAGAACATCAAGTCACAGCCCCAACGGAAACCCCTGACAACTTGGATAATCAGGCTTCTCCGGATTGGCAAGACGAGGAAGAGGAAAGCCCATATGAAAAGGAAGACATCAAAAGGGATGAAAAGGAAGTTGAACAAACCGGTAGTCGTTCTGAAGACGAAGAGGAAGCAGAATATTTATTAGAATTGGACGAACAAGCAGAACGCTTTTCAGAACCGGCTCAATAATCAATACGCCTAATCTATAGTTTGTCAGATACATAAGTTGGCCTTTCCAATAGTGAATATCAATGCATTGATAACTGATTTTCAGGCAAAAGTTTCGCTCCGCGAAACTTTTGCCTGAAACTGATAACTGAAAAGACTGTTTGTAAAAACAAAATGATAGGTTTACTACAACGAGTCACAACTGCAAGCGTCATCGTTGCACAAAAAACCATTGCACACATTGGTTCAGGATTATTAGTCTTAATTGGTGTTGAGCGTCACGATACCGAAAAACAGGCCGATCGGTTAATGCAACGTCTACTCGCTTACCGTGTCTTTCAAGACAATGAAGGTAAAATGAATCTAAGCCTCACAGATACAAAAGGAGGATTGCTTTTAGTGCCCCAATTCACGCTACCGGCCGACACGCGCAAAGGTAACCGACCCAGTTTTACCCCCGCAGCCTCCCCTGAACAGGCAGAAACCTTGTTCAATTATTTATGTCATCAAGCCGCCAAACAACGCCATCCCATAGTGGCTACTGGCCAATTTGGAGCCAACATGCAAGTCAGTTTAATTAATGATGGGCCAGTGACTTTTTGGTTGCAGGTTCCTCCCACTATGCAAAATAACATGCATTCCAAGCACACCGACGCAAAATAAATTTGGAACGAAAAGTGCACCTTTTTTTAGAAATGCGCCCTTTTCAAAGATTTGACATAAAATGATTGCTATGAGATTATTCTTATTTTATTCAAAAGGGCGAACACGCAAGGGCAGCCCCTACAACGCTCGTATGGGCGAACCTTAGTTATCGCCCAAACTTAACGACACACATCGAAAAGGTGAGATAAATCAATCATGGCAGATAGAAGAGATTTTATTAAGATCGGATTAGGCGTCGCATCAGGTGTTGCACTTGGACAAACGTTCGCTATAGCCACATCTGGATCAGGCACATTGCCTTCTAATATCGTTTATACAGCGGAAGAACCTGGACAATGGGCAAAAAAAATCGGGGGACATCTTCCCAAAGTGAGCATCCAAGGTAAAACAGTGACGATTACCACAGATCATCCTATGATGAAAAACCATTATATCGTTCGTCATACCCTCGTTTCAGAAGCGGGAATGGTGATTGGTGGAAGGGTGTTTCAACCAGAGGATGAACCTGTTTCACAATTTGAGTTACCGGAAGGGCATGGTTCTAAGTTTTATGCAACCAGTTTTTGCAACAAACATGATTTGTGGGTAGCCGAACTGACAGTTTAACTCTAGTCTTAATTGGTATTGAGGCTCACGATACGAAAAAACAGGGCAGTTCGTGTTAGTGCAACGTCTTCTAGTCGCTTACCGTGTCTTTCAAGACTGGTAGACTCCGTAAGACAAAGTTTTGTCTGATGTAAAAAACCTGCCAGGTTTCAATAATTCGTTTTCGGCTATTAAATTAGAGACGCGAGGCATCGCGTCTCTACGAATCCATCAAAACATCTCAATAATTCGTTTTCGGCTATTATAATTAGAGACGCGAGGCATCGCGTCTCTACGAATCCATCAAAACATCTTAATAATTAGAATTGTAGAGACGCGATGCGTAGCAAATCTTATCCCAAGTTATATAGCGTTTCCCGATTGGGTTAAATACATTTTTTGATATCTATTTTGGAACCCCAGGTTCCACCTGGGGCTATTCATATTCAACCCCTTCAGGGCCTTAGCATTTTAATCTGTGATTAATTTTGTACTTCATGCAATCGGGAAACGCTATAATATGTTTAGGATCATCACGTTTTGGGCTATTAAAATAGAATTATAGAGACGCGATGTCTCGCGTCTATACGATGAATATTATGTTATGAACAATCCAATTAACCAATACCTGAATCAAATTCAAATTAATCTCAACACTGGTGTAGCCAAGGAGCATACTCATCGCCCTGCCTTGGTGCAGTTGTTAGAAACGCTATTTCCTGCTATTAATGCCATTAATGAGCCAAAACGTATTGAATGTGGTTCGCCCGATTTAGTCATACTGGATACCCAAGCCGATAATATGCCATTAGGCTATTTCGAAGCGAAGGATATCGGCGTATCGTTAGAAAGTGCCTTAAAAACAGAACAACTGGAACGTTATTTAGACTCTTTGCATAATTTGATTTTAACCGATTATTTAGAGTTTCGTTGGTTTGTCGAGGGCAAATCTCAAATGACGGTGCGCTTGGCTGAAGTTGATAAAGCGGGTATTTTAAAGCCCTTGCCGGATCAGTTTGCGGCTTTTAAGCAGATGTTGGATATTTTTATCCATGCCGAAGTCATCACGATACGCAATCCTGAAGAGTTAGCGGCTCGTATGGCGAAGATTGCGCGTTTGATGCGTGGTTTGATTTTTAAGGCTTATCAGCAAGAAAAAACAGGAGCCTTGCATAATCAGTTTGAGAGTTTCCGCAAGGTTTTAATGGATAGCTTGACGGTTGAAACCTTTGCGGATATGTACGCTCAAACCGTGTGCTATGGTTTATTTGCGGCAAAATGTAGCGCATTCAATCAGCCGTTTTCGCGGATTCATGCGGGGCATTATGTGCCTAAAACGAATCCGTTTTTGCGGAATTTGTTCAGTCAAATTGTTGGAATAGAATTAGATGAGCGTTTAGTCTGGGCCGTTGAGCATTTAGTAGTGGTATTAAATCATGCTGATATTGCCGAGATTTTAAAAGATTTTGGTAAACAGACTCGACAAGAAGACGCCGTCGTACATTTTTATGAGACGTTTTTAAAGCATTATGATCCCACCATGCGGGAAATGCGCGGCGTTTATTATACGCCGGAACCTGTTGTCTCGTATATTGTGCGCTCAGTCGATATCTTGTTAAAACAGCGGTTTAAATTACGTGATGGCTTAGCCGATAATAGCCGTTTGAAATCTGGATTGCATCAAGTGCAAATTTTGGATCCGGCTGTAGGCACAGGGACGTTTTTATATGCCGTATTTAATCATATTTTTGCTAAGTTCATGAAAAATAAAGGATTATGGTCAACTTATGTCAGTGAACATTTGTTACCGCGTGTACATGGTTTTGAATTATTAATGGCCCCTTATACTGTCGCGCATATCAAACTGGGTTTGCAATTGCAGGAAATGGGATATCAGTTTGATTCAGATGAACGGTTACGGATTTTTTTGACGAATACTTTGGAAGAAGCTTTTGAAAAAGGCAGTACACCGACTTTGCCCTTTATGGAATGGTTGCTTAATGAAGGGCGCGATGCCAGTGAAATTAAACGAGATTCGCCTGTGATGGTGATTATCGGAAATCCGCCCTATTCAGGGCATTCTGCTAATGTGGGTGGATGGATTATTAATTTATTGAAAGGATTTGATGAACGTGGTGCCAAAATCGCGGATTATTTTCAAGTGGATGGTAAGCCATTAAAGGAAAGAAATTCAAAATGGTTAAATGATGATTATGTGAAATTTATCCGTTTTGCTCAATGGCGTATTGAACAAACGGGCTATGGCATATTAGGCTTTATCACGAATCAGGGTTATTTAGACAATCCCACTTTTAGAGGAATGCGGCAGGCATTAATGCAGGATTTTGATGAGATTTATGTACTTGATTTACATGGTAATTCAAAAAAGAAGGAAAAATCGCCTGATGGCAGTCTTGATCAAAATGTGTTTGACATTCAACAAGGTGTCGCTATTAGCCTCTTTGTCAAACATCAATCTAAACAACAACAAGCCACTAAAGTATTTCATGCCCAATTATGGGGAAAGCGTGAGAGTAAATATGCTTGGTTAGAAAAGCAAGATGTGAAAACGACTCATTGGGAAGAGTTAAAACCGACTTCGCCGTTTTATTTGTTTATTCCTCAAGATGTCACTTTGCGAGAGGAATATGAACAGTATTGGAAAATCACGGATATGATGCCCGCTAACTCTGTGGGTGTCGTTACGGCTAGAGATAAGTTAACTATCCATGAATCACCGCAAACCGTTATGGAAACGGTCAAAGATTTTGTTTCTTTAGAGCCAGAAACGGCGCGAGAAAAATACCAATTGGGTAAAGATGTCCAAGATTGGAAAGTGCTTTTAGCCCAAGAAGATATTAGGAATAATGACGTTGATGATTCTTATGTTACCCCTATTTTATATCGACCTTTTGATAAACGATATACTTATTACACGGGTAAGAGTCAAGGATTTATTTGTAGGCCAAGGCCTAAAGTGATGCAACATATGTTGGCTGGAAAAAATGTCGGTTTAATTTTTATGCGACAAGTTGCTTTACATCATGCCTATAGTCATTTTGGTGTCACTAGAAATATTATTGATAATAGGGCATTTTATAGCAATAAAGGGATAATGAGTTTAGCACCTCTCTACATTTACCCAACAAGCGATCTCCTAAATTCTTCCTCAACCAAACGCAAACCCAATTTTGCTCCCAATTTCATCAAAGACATCGCAAGCCGTTTAAAACTGCAATTCATAGACGACGGCACGGGCGATTTAACCCGCACTTTTGGCCCAGAAGATATTTTTCATTATCTGTACGCTGTTTTTCATAGCCCGATTTATCGCGAACGCTATGCGGAATTTCTAAAAATCGATTTTCCGCGTTTACCCTTAACCCGTGACAAAACGTTATTTCAACAACTCGCTAAATTGGGTTCGCGATTGGTAACCATTCATTTAATGGAAGCCGATATTGAGAGTGACAGCAGTTATCCCATTGAAGGCGACAACCTGGTTGAGAAAATCACCTATAAAAACGAAAAAGTCTATATCAACAAAACCCAATACTTTGATCACGTCACCGAAGCCGTCTGGCAATGCCATATCGGCGGCTATCAAGTCTGCCAAAAATGGCTGAAAGACAGAAAAGGCCGTCAATTAAGTTATGATGACTGCACCCATTATCTTTATATTCTAGCCGCTTTGGAACAAACGCTTGATTTAATGGCAAAAGTTGATAAAATTATTCCAGAGTTTCCCTTACCCTAAACTTATTTTGCGTAGGCGTTTTCGTTCCAAATTTATTTTGCGTTTTCGTTCCAAATTTATTTTGCCTCGCCACCCCGTTTTTAAAATCCTTTCTTATATACAATCCTTGTAGTTAGGGTTTTTGTAGTTAGGGTTTTTGTAGTTAGGGTTTTTGTAGTTAGGGTTTTTGTAGTTAGGAAAAAAACCGTTATTAAATTTATGAACAATCCAATTAACCAATACCTGAATCAAATTCAAATTAATCTCAACACTGGTGTAGCCAAGGAGCATACTCATCGCCCTGCCTTGGTAAATTTGTTAGAAACGCTATTTCCTACTATTAATGCCATTAATGAGCCAAAACGTATTGAATGTGGTTCGCCCGATTTAGTCATACTGGATACCCAAGCCGATAATATGCCATTAGGGTATATCGAAGCGAAAGATATCGGCGTCTCGTTAGAGAGTGCGTTAAAAACAGAACAATTGGAACGTTATTTAGACTCTTTGCATAATTTGATTTTAACCGATTATTTAGAATTTCGTTGGTTTGTCGAGGGCAAGTCTCAAATGACGGTGCGATTGGCTGAAGTTGATAAAGCGGGTATTTTAAATCCCTTGCCTGCAAGGTTTGCTGATTTTCAGCGATTATTGGACATTTTTATTCATGCGCAAGTCATCACGATACGCCATCCTGAAGAATTAGCGGCTCGTATGGCGAAGATTGCGCGTTTGATGCGTAGCCTGATTTTTAATGCCTATCAGCAAGAAAAAACGGGGGCATTGCATAATCAGTTTGAGAGTTTCCGCAAAGTGTTAATGGATAGCTTAACGGTTGAAACCTTTGCGGATATGTACGCTCAAACAGTGTGCTATGGTTTATTTGCCGCAAAATGTAGCGCATTCAATCAACCGTTTTCACGGATTCATGCTGGGCATTATGTGCCTAAAACGAATCCGTTTTTGCGGAATTTGTTCAGTCAAATTGTTGGAATAGAATTAGATGAGCGTTTAGTTTGGGCCGTTGAGCATTTAGTAGTGGTATTAAATCATGCTGATATTGCCGAGATTTTAAAAGATTTTGGTAAACAGACTCGGCAAGAAGACGCTGTCGTGCATTTTTATGAAACGTTTTTAAAGCATTATGATCCCACTATGCGGGAAATGCGCGGCGTTTATTATACGCCGGAACCTGTCGTGTCGTATATTGTGCGCTCAGTCGATATCTTGTTAAAACAGCGGTTTAAATTACGTGATGGCTTAGCCGATAATAGCCGTTTGAAATCTGGATTGCATCAAGTGCAAATTTTGGATCCGGCTGTAGGCACAGGGACGTTTTTATATGCCGTATTTAATCATATTTTTGCTAAGTTCATGAAAAATAAAGGATTATGGTCAACTTATGTCAGTGAACATTTGTTACCGCGTGTACATGGTTTTGAATTATTAATGGCCCCTTATACTGTCGCGCATATCAAACTGGGTTTGCAATTGCAGGAAATGGGATATCAGTTTGATTCAGATGAACGGTTACGGATTTTTTTGACGAATACTTTGGAAGAAGCTTTTGAAAAAGGCAGTACACCGACTTTGCCCTTTATGGAATGGTTGCTTAATGAAGGGCGCGATGCCAGTGAAATTAAACGAGATTCGCCTGTGATGGTGATTATCGGAAATCCGCCCTATTCAGGGCATTCTGCTAATGTGGGTGGATGGATTATTAATTTATTGAAAGGATTTGATGAACGTGGTGCCAAAATCGCGGATTATTTTCAAGTGGATGGTAAGCCATTAAAGGAAAGAAATTCAAAATGGTTAAATGATGATTATGTGAAATTTATCCGTTTTGCTCAATGGCGTATTGAACAAACGGGCTATGGCATATTAGGCTTTATCACGAATCAGGGTTATTTAGACAATCCCACTTTTAGAGGAATGCGGCAGGCATTAATGCAGGATTTTGATGAGATTTATGTACTTGATTTACATGGTAATTCAAAAAAGAAGGAAAAATCGCCTGATGGCAGTCTTGATCAAAATGTGTTTGACATTCAACAAGGTGTCGCTATTAGCCTCTTTGTCAAACATCAATCTAAACAACAACAAGCCACTAAAGTATTTCATGCCCAATTATGGGGAAAGCGTGAGAGTAAATATGCTTGGTTAGAAAAGCAAGATGTGAAAACGACTCATTGGGAAGAGTTAAAACCGACTTCGCCGTTTTATTTGTTTATTCCTCAAGATGTCACTTTGCGAGAGGAATATGAACAGTATTGGAAAATCACGGATATGATGCCCGCTAACTCTGTGGGTGTCGTTACGGCTAGAGATAAGTTAACTATCCATGAATCACCGCAAACCGTTATGGAAACGGTCAAAGATTTTGTTTCTTTAGAGCCAGAAACGGCGCGAGAAAAATACCAATTGGGTAAAGATGTCCAAGATTGGAAAGTGCTTTTAGCCCAAGAAGATATTAGGAATAATGACGTTGATGATTCTTATGTTACCCCTATTTTATATCGACCTTTTGATAAACGATATACTTATTACACGGGTAAGAGTCAAGGATTTATTTGTAGGCCAAGGCCTAAAGTGATGCAACATATGTTGGCTGGAAAAAATGTCGGTTTAATTTTTATGCGACAAGTTGCTTTACATCATGCCTATAGTCATTTTGGTGTCACTAGAAATATTATTGATAATAGGGCATTTTATAGCAATAAAGGGATAATGAGTTTAGCACCTCTCTACATTTACCCAACAAGCGATCTCCTAAATTCTTCCTCAACCAAACGCAAACCCAATTTTGCTCCCAATTTCATCAAAGACATCGCAAGCCGTTTAAAACTGCAATTCATAGACGACGGCACGGGCGATTTAACCCGCACTTTTGGCCCAGAAGATATTTTTCATTATCTGTACGCTGTTTTTCATAGCCCGATTTATCGCGAACGCTATGCGGAATTTCTAAAAATCGATTTTCCGCGTTTACCCTTAACCCGTGACAAAACGTTATTTCAACAACTCGCTAAATTGGGTTCGCGATTGGTAACCATTCATTTAATGGAAGCCGATATTGAGAGTGACAGCAGTTATCCCATTGAAGGCGACAACCTGGTTGAGAAAATCACCTATAAAAACGAAAAAGTCTATATCAACAAAACCCAATACTTTGATCACGTCACCGAAGCCGTCTGGCAATGCCATATCGGCGGCTATCAAGTCTGCCAAAAATGGCTGAAAGACAGAAAAGGCCGTCAATTAAGTTATGATGACTGCACCCATTATCTTTATATTCTAGCCGCTTTGGAACAAACGCTTGATTTAATGGCAAAAGTTGATAAAATTATTCCAGAGTTTCCGTTACACTAAAGGATTTTTGTTCCATTTTTTCAACACAGATAACACAGAGTAGCACAGAGTTTCACAGAGAAGAAGTAGTTGATTTTTATTAATATTATGATATTAAATACGGTTCAATTTGTGTTCAAAAAAAAACCATTTACATAGTGTTTTGATATGATAATATCATTATAAATCATAAACTTATTCTCTATGGAACTCTGTGTTCTCTAACTGATTTCCACGCAAAAGTTTTGCGCGCAAAACTTTTGCGTGGAACTGATAACTGAAACATGATTAAGCGAATAAAAGTCTCTCAATATCGTTGTTTTCAGGCTTTAGATATTGAATTAACGCCGCTTATGGTGTTAGCCGGCGCTAATGGTTCGGGCAAAAGCACTTTGTTAGAACTGCCCACCTTATTTGGGGAACTTTTAGCCTCTAATGATATTAACGATGTTTTTTTTGAAGTCACGCCAAGCCAAAACGAGGCTAGAGCTTCAACGCTTATTGAGTTACTACATCAATTACAAGGCCATACTTTTTCTTTGTCATTGGAAGTTCAGATACCAAAACCCATTCAGTACGAATTATCTCATTCATTAGACATCACGGGCCCTCTGTCAATTTTCAACCTGCGATAATACGATATACATTGGCGTTTGAACTCATTAACCATGAACAGTTCCAAATCGCGATTTTCATTTCAATTTTGCGAAGGCTCTTAAACCACTATCAAGTTTGAATTCCAATTAAAAACGACAGCTTTGTCTAAAAAAAATGTCGTACTCAACGGTTGAAAAATCTCAAAAGCTGATAAAACGCTGATTTGCCTTCTTGTCATGATTGACGCTGATTAAATTTATGAGTATTATTTCAAAAGGTCTTCTAATCTATTCACAAAGGAGAACGATGCGCGAGTTCAATACTTCAGGGCCCTGTAATCCGGCCCTACATTACACTGTCATGCGTGAGGCCTTAATTACGATTGGTCAGGAAAAAGTGCGAAAGGGCCGCTATTTTACGCTGTTTGCTCCCAGACAATCCGGGAAAACCACCTACTTTCAACTCTTACTTGAGGCAGTCAAGGAAGACGGTTTTACCCCGATTTGGATTAGTTTTGAGAGTTTGAAGACAGTCACTAGGGAAGTTTTTTACCGAGATTTAAATAATCAACTTCATCAAGAATTTGCAAAACATCAAATTCAATCTGAACAAACCATTAAAAATCCGGTTGAACTGAAATATTTTTTTGAACAAATTCAACAATCTCAATCTCTTGTTCTTGTCATCGATGAATTTGAAGGCATACCGGATTCTGTTTTAAGCGAGGTGATGCATGCCTTTCGACAAATGTATCATCGAAAACAATATCATGCCCTTCATTCTCTGCTCCTTGTCGGTGTCAGTACCATTGCCAAATTGGTCACTTCAACAGCGTCTCCCTTCAATGTGGCCGAAGAATTAAAAGTCTCCTATTTTAGCCAAGCCGAAGTCAATCTGTTGCTTGAGCAATATATGCTCGAATCGGGTCAGAAAATTGAACCAGCAGTCATAAAGGCCATTTATGAGAATACCAAAGGGCAACCTGGACTCGTTTGTGCGCTGGCAGCACATTTGGTTGAAAATGTCGCGCCCAATAAAACGGTGACCATGGCTGATTTTTTCGAGACCTTGAATTATTTCTTAAAGTCGAAATATGATAAAAACATCCTGAATATTGTCCAAAAGGCTAAAGAAAAAAAGGCCTTTATGTGCCGATTGTTATTTGGTGAAGAACCCATTGATTTCAGTGTCTATGCTGAAGACATCGCTTATCTACATGCCAATGGTGTCATAGAGAATATAGACGATCATGTGGGTATTTTGGTGCCGTTATATAGCAAGTGTATTATTACCGCCTTTCGTCCGCTGCATAACGGTGAAACCAGGCATTATGGGATGACGGCTCATGACACTTTTGAGGCGTATCTGAAGGATGATGGATTAAATATCCACGCATTACTCAACCAATACCGGCAATACGTGCGAAGACGTGGCTTCAAAGCCTTTGATACCGAAAACTTGAAAGAAGCGGCTTGGCATTACTCCCTTGATGGCTTTATCCACTTTTTTGTCGAAGCCTTAGAAGGCCATACCTTTATAGAAGTCCCATCGGGGGCCGGACGAACCGATTTATTAATTGTTTATAACCAGTACCGCTATCTGATTGAAATCAAAGTCTTTAGCACGCCGACACGATTCAAGAAAGGCAAAGCTCAGTTGGCCGAATATCTCAAATCGGAAGGCTTGGATGAAGGCTACTATGTGGTATTTAGCAGTCTGCATACCGATGAGGATGTGTTGTATAGTGAAGAAAATATCAAGGGTAAGCAAATCTATACCTATATTATCTGTACCCACTTTCCGACACCCAGTCGTCTTCCCGTGCCAGAAGAATTAAAACAAAGCCTGTCGATGACTGAAGCGCGTGCGGAAGGTTCTCTGATGGCACGTCGTCGAGATTTGTTAGATATACTCGTTTTGCGTTTTGATCCACCCGCATCCCGTTATCAAAAAATAGAACAACAGTTGTTGACTATCAGCTTTGAGGCGCAATTAAAAACCTTGTTGACAGCAGCGGTTCAATCGGAAACAATATCCGTTTTTCAAAACGTCATGGAAAATCTTGAATAGCGGGCTATTTTTTCAATTGGAGTGCAAAATTTATTTTGCGCCTTTTCGTGCCTGTTGTTTTGCGCTTTTTCGTTCCAAATTGATTTTTGCCATTTTCGTTTCAAATGTGGTTTTTGGAGTGCAAAATTTATTTTGCGCCGTTCCAAATTTATTTTGCGGTTTTTGGAGTGCAGTTAAAGCTAACAAATTTCTCTTGATCTTAAATGGTGGGCAAGCGGGCTATACGATTTGGGGTGTTTTTGAAATCAGGGTAGGCAATACGATTTGGGGTGTTTTTGAAATCAGGGCTGCCCGCGATCCCACCCTACATTGATCTCAAAATTTATCTTAAAACCAACAAATTTCTCTTGATCTTGAATGGTGGGCAAGCAGGCAATACGATTTGGGGTGTTTTTGAAATCAGGGCAGACAGCGAGCCCACCCGACATTGATCTCATAATTTAAATTTCTCTTGATGTTAAATGGTGGGCAAGCGGGCAAGACGATTTTGGGGTGTTTTTGAAATCATGGCGGACAGCGATCCCACCCTACATTGATCTCAAATTCTAGAACGCCAATCTTGATAACTGATAACTGATAACTGACAATGTGGCATAAGACGATTGATTTATGGATGTTATTGTTTTTGTTAGGTTTGCTCGTTTTAGGGGTTTGGTATTTATATTGGGATAATAACCTTGCCTCTATTCCGGCGACTGTTCAGGCAAGCCCTTCCAATTTTAATACGTCATTTCATTTCCCTATTTTTCCTATCTATTTACAAGATGATCCGCGCTGGAAGGATGATAAAATGGGGGGTTCTGAAGAAACATTAGGGCAGGCGGGTTGTTTTGTCAGTTGTGTGAGTATGGCGCTTTTCCATTATGGGATTGATTTACCCCCTAAACACTTAAATGAATTATTGAAAAGCTATGACGGTTATACGCAACAAGGCTGGGTGAAATGGGATACGGTTTCAGAAATTACGGATCATCAAATCGCTTTACAAGCGCCTAATCATCCCCGTTTTGCAGAAATTGATGCGGCCCTGAGGGCCGATGAGCCGATACTCGCCAAGATTCTATTGTATGATCGAATTTATCATTGGGTATTGATAGTTGGAAAGGTGGGCCCAGATTATTGGGTTAAAGATCCGTTGGGAGAGGGGCGAACACTTGATCGACTTTCTCAATTCAAAAGTAAAATTTATGCTATTCGGATTGTTAAAAAAATATCAGGTGTTCGGTAATTTTGTTATTTTAGTTAGGCGAATGCTGGGCAACTCAAAGCCTAGCCTACAAAAAAGATTTGATAATATGAGAGTTAATGAAAAACCATTACACGAATATCCTTGGTATCTGCGTCCTTTTTTTTTGGAATCAAAAGAGAAAATATAAGCAGATTCTGAAACCGGGTTTATTGTGGGCGAGAGTGCCTCCCTTGTTTGCAACGGTTGCTTTGCTTTATGGGGCCTTAGATCGAAAAAGTTCACCGTTGACTCCCGTTTTGCGTTCCTTGATTACGGTTCGCGTGTCACAAATTAATTGGTGTCGCTTTTGTGTTGATATCAATGCTTCTCTTTTATTAAAACGATCCGGTTCAATGGAAAAAGTGACGGCGCTGGAAAATTGGAAAGAAAGCAATCTCTTTGATGATATGGAAAAAGTGGTTTTGGAATATACGGAAGCGATCACTTATTCGGATAGACAAGTGAGTGAGGATTTGATGACGCGAGTGCGTCAATTTTTTAATGAGGATGAGGTGGTTGAACTGACAGGCCTGATTGCTTTCCAAAATTTGTCCAGTAAATTCAATAGCGCCTTAGATGTGCCGCCTCAAGGGTTTTGTCAAATACCTGCTGTTTGAAGTTTATAATCGTTTTGTCTGGTAAGTACTGAACCACAAATAAACCGGTATTTTACCGCAAAGGGTAACCTTCGGTATTGCTCCGAAGCTGTTGTCAATTTTTGGCGAAGGTACTTATACATTGAGACGCACGCAGTGCGTCTCTAATAAACCGGTATTTTACCGCAAAGGGCAATCCGAAGGTATTGCCCCCTCTTCTGGTTGCTTCTATTAAAATACCTGAAAATTTAGGGTTCAGTACTTAGGCAAGGTGTTGCCTACCAGACATTATTTTCGCCAATAGCACAATGCTTTATACTGTCCACCGTTATAAGGTCGCGATTACGCTGTTAGTCACCACCACCTGACTTGAGCTTTTAGACAACTGCTTTAGCTGTTGGCTGTGTCTGTAAAAGTAATCGCGATCTTATGACAATGCTAAGTATCAATTTGATGAAGAGGTTAAGTCAATCAATGAGTGATTCTCCTTATATTGTTGTCGTTAATGAACAGAATTTTGCAACGGAAGTCATTGAAAAATCCAATCAAGTCCCTGTATTAGTTGATTTTTGGGCAGAATGGTGTGGCCCGTGCAAAGCGATCATACCGGTTTTAAATAAACTGGTTGAAGAATATCAAGGACAATTTATTCTTGCCAAACTCAACACGGATGAAGAACAGGCATTAGCTGGGCAATTCCAAATTCGCGGCATTCCGGCACTGAAACTCTTTCGACATGGGCAAGTGGTGGAAGAAACAACGGGCGTACAATCAGAAAGGGTTTTACGTGAAATGATAGATCGTCACCGTGATCGCCCTGCCGATAAGTTACGACAACAAGCGATGCTTGCCCATACGGCCGGTGAAACGGCCGATGCGATCACGTTATTAGAAGAAGCGCGTGAGATGGATCCCACTTATCATGTTGTACAATTGGATTTAGCGCAGGTATTGATTGACAGTCAGCGGTTTGATGAGGCTGAAACGCTAGTGAAAGCTTTACCCGTTAATGTACAAGCTGAAAGCAAGGTAAGTGAATTAATGGCACATCTCATTTTTTCCCGTGTTGCTGCTAAGGCACCTGCTTTAGAGACTTTAGAAAAAACACTTGCAGAGCATCCTGATGATCTGATGGTACATTATCAATTCAGCGCCCGAAAAGTTTTGGCGGGTGATTTTGAAGTTGCTTTAGAACATTTATTGATATTGATGCGTAAAAATCGAAAATTTGAAGAGGATGCAGGGCATAAAGGAGTATTGGCTGTGTTTACCTTATTGGGTAATCAAGGGCCTCTTGTTCATCGTTATCGGGGTAAGATGGCGAGTTTGTTGTACTGATGTAGAGACGCGATGCTTCGCGTCTCTCTTCGCGTCTCTCATCGCGTTTCTACAAAACAACCTTGCGAACGTTCGTAGAGACGCGATGCTTCGCGTCTCTTTTCGCGTTTCTACAAAACAACCTCGTGAACGTTTCGTTTCGCGTTTCTACAAAACAACCTTGCGAACGTCTCGTTTCGACGCGAGACAGAGACGCGAGCATCGCGTCTCTACAAAACAACCTCGTGAACGTTTCGTTTCGACGCGAGACAGAGACGCGAGCATCGCGTCTCTACAAAATAACCTTGCGAACGTCTCGTTTCGACGCGAGACAGAGACGCGAGCATCGCGTCTCTACAAAATAACCTTGCGAACGTCTCGTTTCGACGCTATGCCTCGCATCTCTTTTCGCGTTTATACAAAACAACCTCGCGAACGTTTAGTTACTATATAGAGACGCGAGCATCGCGTCTCTACACAACACACAAAAAAACACAAAAAAATACCCCCCAAGGTTAAACCTTAGGGGGCAGGATTGATTATGGTTTCATCCCCCTTTGGAAAAGGGTTGGGGGATGGCGGTTATGGAGAACACGCTTCAACCGGTAACGCGATACCTTCTACATCATCAAACGGTGACGTTGGAATGGCGAGTTCTGCCTTGACTTCGCAACTGTTGCCATCTAACTCCAAGGCGTGCAAATTCAAGGTGTCATCTTCGTGAACGCCGCCTAGCAATAAGCCATTTGGCATTGTTTCTAATGCTTCCATCTGACCTGGCAGGTTGGCGCAGATTTTGTTGAATTGATCCGTGTTCATGTCATATTCCCAAAGTCCGGTATTGACTGAACCATAAAATTTTCCATTGTCTAGCAGGGTGAGCCCTTCTACCATGGTAATAGACTGTTTTTCCAAACTACCAATACCGAACGTCGTGTCAATCTGTATCAGACCATTACCTTTTGCCCATCCCCATAGAATCCCATCGGGACTAAACGCTAAATCTCCAATTTCCTCGAAGCAGGTGCTGCCCACAGGAACGAGTTGACCATTTTGACCATCTATCTTGTAGAGATATCCCTTTTGCTTTCCTGATGCCACATTATTACCGGAAGCGGCGTAGATGTTGTTGTTTGTTGGATCGATAGCGATGGCTTCTATATCGTAACCTGGGTACAGTGGGCCTAAGGCGTTGACTGTATAATCGTCTAAGGCAATTGTGAAGAATTGCGAACTATTCAGTCCTTCATCATGTACTGCGTAGAGTTGGCATGATGCCGGAGCGACGGTTGCTGTGGGTGTCACAATTTCTGGAATACCATTCCCAGTCAGTTTAACCTTCGTTATAGCGGTTTCTGGATCATTAGAAGGTATTGAAAGCCTGCCATTTTTCGCACATTTTGTCTTGGGTGTTAAAGTGATTGTCACGCTGCAATGCTGCCCTGCTGCGATGCTGGTGTTGGAGCAGTTGTCATTGCTCATCTCAAAGTTCCAGCCGCCCAGTTTGAGTTGCCCTATTTCCAAATCACTGTTGCCGGTGTTTGAAATCTTCACGGTTACTGTTGAAGAGTGACCGACTTTCACATAACCAAAATTGTGAGAGGTGGGTGTGACAACAATCTCAGGCACCAAGACAATATCTGTGAGACCTTTACCGGTTAAGCTAACCTTAGTGACGGCGATATCCGGATCATTAGAAGGTATTGACAGCTTTGTCGTTTTCACGCCTTCAGTAGCGGGTGTGAAAGTGATGGTCACGGTGCAGTTATTATTTGCGGCTACCGTCGTGTTAGAACAAGTGCCGTTGCTCACAACAAAGTCAGTACCACCCAAGCTGAGTTGCCCTATTTCCAAATCGCTGTTTCCGGTATTTGAAATCGTCACGGTTACTGTTGACGAGTCGCCTAGTATCACATTACCCAGGTTATAAAAAGTGGGTGTGACTTCAATATTGGGTTCATCAGCAGATGGTGCTAAACGCTGAAGTGCTTTTGTCAGGTTAATGCGTGGCTTAGTAATGCTATTGCGCGTATCCGTAACAGACACGCCCGTTTGTTTTAATATATTCAGAATTTGGTCAACACTGGCATCTGGTGCAGCAGATTTCAATACTGCAAAAGCGCCGGCCACATGAGGGGCAGCCATAGACGTGCCACTTTTCACTCCCGTATCATTGTTTGGCAAGGTGGAAACAATCATTGAACCTGGTGCTAACAAATCAAGGATATCGGCACTGTTTGAATAAGAGGCGACTGTGTCAGACTTAGTTGTTGATCCAATACTGATGGCTGATTCAATGCAAGCCGGTGAGGCAATACCATTGGTATAACCACTATTGCCTGATGAGACGATGGTGGCTATCCCGTCATCTTTGAGCAGATCAATAAGCGTTTTAATAGCGCCATTACACACATCAGGGTAATTGCCGCCGCCAAGACTCATGTTGACTGAGGCGATATCCATGCCACTGTTATTGAGTACCCGTACCCTTTCAAGTCCGGCCATTTGATCAGAAGTAAAACTCAGCACACAAGGGCTTGAGAAGCCACAATATTGGCTACTGTTAAAAAGGGTAAACACTTGAATCGCGATGATATCCGCGTCTTTGGCAACACCTTGAATCGAGCCATTAGCGGCCACAATACCGGCGACATGGGTGCCATGATCGCAACCTGAACTGCTACAAGCCATACCAGCACCATTACCGGTTTGTGCTTCTGAACCATCAGGGCATAAGCTTGTTGCCTCGTAAGCACTGGAAATCGTTGAATAACACGCTTCTGCAACCACTTTACCCGCCAAATCCGGGTGTGTTTTATCAACACCAGTATCAAGGACGGCTACAGCTTGTCCAGCACCAGAATAGCCCTGATTCCAAGCCGTATCGGCCCCAATCAAGGGAACACTCTCAGACAATGTGGGGCGGTGAGGCACATCAATTTCGACACTGTCAACAAGTTCGTTATTTTGAATGCTCGTTAAACTGTTTGAACCCACTTCCAATGCCAGTACTGGGATAGTCTCAAATTGATGTTTGATCTCCTGTGCTGCCGCAGGGTTGCTGAGACCACCCGCTAAAGGGGGATACAATTCTCGAAGAAATTGCTTTTGGGCCTGTTCTATCGGTGAACCTTCAGCGCCAACGGACGCAGCGCCTGCCACCACGTCACCATCCGTTTCTGGTATCTTCAAAGTGACAATGATACGTGCTACCCCGGTTTCTTGTACAGTGCTGAGTAGCCCGACGGGTAAATCCAGTTCGGCTTGTACTGGGGACAGCAGGGTTGATAACGCCAGTGTTCCTGCTATAAATGGCCATGTCAGGCTGGCTGCTCTGATATGGCGTAGATGAGTTTTAGAGTTCATCTTGGCCTCCATCGTTGTTTGTGACAAACTTGCAACTTCTAATTGAAGTTTAGGAAAACAAAGCAAATAGTCATCAATAATTAATCGATTCACTTGTCAAGCATCTTTAAGTCAAAAATGCTCTGCTTGTTTTCTGTCAAGTTATGATTTACTACGGGGTAAGATTATATGAAAAAATGAAAAATGAACACTTATCAAATCACTTTCAATCAGGATTATTTTATTTAGAATTGATTTGACAGAATTCAATTCAACTCTTAATTCGATTCACTTGTGTTAATAATAGAATGAGATAAATCTAATAAGTGAAATTAAATCTGACCCAGTCGTTATGAAAAGTGGTGACAATTTCAAAGGCCTGCCTACCGGCCTTTCGACCTGGCCCTGAAACCGATTCACCACGAGTTGTTAAATACGGCTTACGCCAAACAATGATTTAATCATTGTAAAGTTCATAATAACTGATTAGGCATATTTTATGCCTGAAGGGTTTACTTTTGGGCAAAATTGATGAAATCTATTTCAAACAATCAATTAAATCAAAATTTAACGCAAAATTAACCCGAAAGCATTTTACGCTATTTAGACTCAAAAAGATTGGTTTTAGTTTATTCAGTGCGAATTAAAAATTAAATTGCAATGCAAAATCAAAAAATGAGGCTGGCGACTAACTCTCACCAGGATTGACATCAATCTCCCTTTCGCGCCTGAAAAGGGATGTCTCAAAATGGGCAATTCGCTATTGCATGAAGGCATTCACCTTTCAATTCATCATCAAAAAACAGTATCATTAACTCCCCTCGAAATATCAGGTAGTCCCTACAAAGCTATGCCTGTATTCAAAATCAATAGGTTATCGTTTGTTGTCGAAATGCTTCATGGGCGCTTCGAGCCGCATTGGTTTGCAAAATCTATATCAGCCGTTCAGCCACAGGCCTTGATTGATAGGGACTACCATTTAAGTGCTTGTTATCATTCAGAAATCATTTAAACCAATAAATTATGGGTAAAGCTAAGTTGAAAAATGGAGGTTGGGGGTATTTGATATCGTGACTAAAAACCCCCTAATCAAAACGGTTTGGCATCATCCCTACCATTGGCAATACCGGGATTTACCTTCACGATTGCGTTCATGGTTGCTCAATGAAACCTCAATGACGCAACGCTTACGTGCATTGTGTGTGGAGCAGTTTCAAGTCAAGGTATTAACACAACGTTGGCAATATCCCCTGCTTGATGAAGCGCAACTTTTAGATATCCCATTAAGACAATATGCGAGAGTCCGTGAAGTTTATTTATGTTGTCAACATCAACCTTGGATATTTGGACGAACAGTGATCCCAGCTTCAACGTTACGTGGCAAGTACCGCTATTTAACGGGATTAGGTAACAGGCCTTTGGGAAGTGTCTTATTTTCACATCATTCGCAGCGGCGTTGTGATTTGCAAATCACCTCTCTTCGCCCCAAAGAGCCTTTATATACCTTGGCAACCTCAATATTGGGCAAGACACCCCCGTTATTATGTGCTAGACGTTCAATGTTTTATTTAGAAGAAAATCCCCTATTAGTAACAGAAGTTTTTTTACCTCATATACTCAAGGAGTTAGAAGATTGTTTAGACTGAAACAATTATATCAATATGCCTTGTTAATGCGCTTACACCGTCCCATTGGGATTTATCTTTTACTTTGGCCAACGCTTTGGGCTTTATGGATTGCCGGGCGCGGTTATCCCGATGTCTTAGTGACAACCGTATTTGTTTTAGGGGTGATCTTAATGCGTTCAGCCGGTTGCGTCATTAATGATTATGCGGATCGTCACATTGATCCGCATGTGCGCCGCACTCGTGATCGCCCCTTAGCCACTGGACAGGTCACAGAACATGAAACATTAACTTTATTTGTTATTTTGTGTTTGTTAGCCTTTGGGCTAGTCTTATTAATGAACACTTTGACTATAGCCCTATCCGTTGTAGCGGTATTATTAGCAGCCACGTATCCTTTTATGAAACGGTACACACATTGGCCTCAAGTCTATTTAGGGATAGCCTTTGGTTGGTCAATCCCAATGGCCTTTGCGGCACAAACGGGGCAAGTGCCCATATTAGCTTATGTTTTATTTATAACAAATGTGTTATGGACACTGGCTTACGATACGCTCTATGCAATGGCGGATATCGAAGATGATTTAGTGATTGGTGTCAAATCCACGGCCATTTTATTTGGTAGAGCAGACAAAATCATCATCGCTGGCTTGCAGATAATCGTATTATTGCTACTATTAGGAATAGGGTTAAAACTTGAGTTCACGTATTGGTATTATTTAGGCTTATTGATAGCGGCAAGCCTAGCAATTTATCAACACTGGTTAATTAAAGATCGTCTTCCTGAACGCGGTTTTCAAGCGTTTTTGAATAATCACTGGATAGGCGCTGCGATTTTTGCTGGGATTGCCGCCCATTACTATTGGGGATAAAACATGCGTTTATTATCTATTTTATGTCTTTGGATCGCTTTACTGCTACAAACTACTGGGGCTTTAGCAACGCTTAGAGTGATTGATGGCGTGCGTGCTAAGCCAGATCAGTGGCCATGGATGGCAGCTATTGTCTATGCGAATAAGCGGCCCAATGAGGGCCAATTTTGTGGCAGCAGCCTGATTCATCCATCTTGGGTACTCACAGCCGCCCATTGCACGGATGGCGAAACCCGTGATAGCATTAAAGTTTTATTGGGTAGGAAGACACTGACTGAACAAGAAAGCGGGGAACTCATTGGAATTCAGCGGATTGTCAAGCACCCTCGTTATGATTATAACCCCGAAAACCCCAGCGCCGATCTGGCCCTATTACAACTCGAAAAACCGGTTAGCTACCCGATATTACGACTGGCCGATCATTACAGTGATTTAACCCAACCAGGCGAATGGGGCACCGTGATGGGTTGGGGTGCCCAAAGATATGATCGCTCACGGGCTTCCGACTATGCCGATAGCTTGCAAGAAGTGAGCTTACCAATCGTTTCCAATGCCGTTTGCAATGCAGCACAATCATACCATGGCGATGTTCAGGAAAGTATGCTTTGTGCCGGTTTTGCAGAAGGCGGGAAGGATGCTTGTATCGGCGATAGTGGTGGTCCCATAGTGGTTGAAACAAACACAGGATGGCAACAAGTGGGTATAATGAGTTGGGGAGAAGGCTGTGCCATGCCTGACTATTACGGCGTTTATACCCGCGTCTCATTTTATCAAGATTTTATGACCGATGAGATTTGTGAACCGCAAGACACACCCGCATCACCCCAGTTATCTGTTCACATTCAAGGGTATTATCCCACCGTATCTTGGTCGAAAGTGAACACAGCAGAGGGCTACCAGTTTTATTATGCCCCTTATTCGGCTGATTTGAGTTCAGTCACTTTTGACAATATACACAGTTTTGATATGGTTGACCAAGTGCGTTTGTCAGAGAGATTAAACAGTGGCATGAATTTGTTTGTCGCAGTACGCGCCTATCGTGGCAATTGTTACAGTGATTATTCTAATATGGGTACGATTATTATTGAGTAATATGAGGTAGGGGCAATCCCTTGTGGTTGCCCCTAATTGCAAACTAAAGTTTGCACTCCAACAATTAACAATAAACTATGAACTATAAATTAACCCTCTTTTTAATGATACCCATAATGTTTATGGCTTTAGTACAGTGTACACTGGGCAATCAAGAGCCCCAGAAACCTATTGAAAAACAGGTTCTCTTGACACCCCAATCCACCTTGTTACCAGCACCTAAAAGCAATCAGATAGAAACGATTCCTCAATCCGCACCCATTCAAGTTGCCGAACCCTCACCCGTTATGATGCCGATCTCCGAGCCTACCGATTTTCCAATATTACTTGAACAAGCAAAAATTGTCATCGATATTTCAGAACAACAGCTTTATCTTTATAAAGGCAAGCAAGCTATCAAAGACAACTTGATTAAATCTTATCCGGTTTCAACTTCCAAATATGGCATTGGTAGCCAAGCGGGTAGTAACAAAACCCCTCTTGGGCGACATCGCATTCAAAACAAAATCGGCGATGGTGCCCCAGAAGGCATGATTTTCAAAGCCCGTCAAAATACTGGAATCATTGCTAAAATCAATGGCAAAGATCGTAGTGACTTCGTCACAACGCGCATTATGTGGTTAAAAGGCTTAGAACCCGGTAAAAACCGGGGTAGGCGAATAGATTCCTACAAACGTTATATTTATATTCATGGCACCGCAGAAGAAGATAAAATCGGCCAACCCGCCTCACATGGCTGCATCAGAATGTATAACAGCGATGTCATTGATTTATTTGATCGCCTCAAAGAAGGGACAGAAGTTGATATCAGAAAATAATCTCAGAGCCATGTAGGGGCTGCCCTTGCGTGTTCGCCCTTGCGTTGTTTGTTAATTCCCAATTCCCAAAAAGTCTTTAAAAACAGGAGAAATGTCTTTTATGGAAACCCAATACAAATCAAAAAAAAAAGTACCCCCAGGTAGCCCTCTTTTCCCCGATAAACCGCGACTTTCTAAAGAAGAAATCGCACGACGTAAGGCGGAAAATAAGGCTTTTGGCCAACGTTGCCAAGCTATTTTTGACCAAGTCGCTCCTCAATTAATGGCCGACCATTATGAATGGTCAATTCATATTGAACCAGACAGTGGGGATTATTTTATTGATCCCGATTCAGAAGTTTGTTTCCAAAAAGCGCGGCAAAAACATCCAAACAAAAGGCTCATGGAAATGTGCTTAAACGAAACAGGGGCTTGTGGCAGAATATGATCAAAGGTGACTTTAACAATCGGGGCGAACTATTTTTCGAGATAGGTTTAATCGCAAATGATAAATCGGTTATGTTCTCGCAGGCCATACTCGACACGGGCTTCACCGATTGGTTAGCCATGAATATTCAAGATATAAAGAGTTTAGGCTGGGCGTTTATCAAAAATCAAAAAAAGTATACGGCCAATGGCATTATTGAATTTAATCTTTATGCCGGTACCGTTTTTTTTGATAATCAAGAAATAACGATTCCAGTGCTCGGAGGTGATGAATTTACTCACATTCTGATGGGATTACAATGGCTAAACAATCGAAGATTAGTCGTTGATAGGAAAATGGATTTATTAACATTAGGAGAATAAAACAGGCCTAGTAGTCCATTCCGCATTCCCTATTCACCTTCGGGCATTGTTCGTTATTTTTGCTATGGTAGAGACGCGATGCTTCGCGTCTCCGATGTCTCGCATCTCCGATGCCTCGCGTCTGTGATGCCTCGCGTAGAAACAGACAATGAGTTAGAGAAAACGGATAGGTGATAAGGGGTTGAATGTGAAACGACGGCTCGAAGCTACGCGAGATCATAGCCCCAGGCGGAACCTTTATTGTTAGATATATTTAAATGATATGATTTAAAATGTAATTTTTCTAATCTTGGTAGGAGCGTAGTGGATACTTACCGCTTGATTCCCCAATTCTACCATGGTTTCCATCATCACGTCACCAACGGTGCGTACATGGGGAGTATCCACTGGCATACCGAGGTAAACCCCGTTTTCGCGTACTTCTACATCGAAAGTTTCAACGCCATCATCATAACCTGGTGCTTTCCCGATGATAGGATCATAGTCCCAGCCGTGCCAAGGGCAACGCAGAACGCCGTTCTCAATAGCGCCTTCACCCAATGGCCCACCTTGGTGAGGGCATTTGTTGTCAAGTGCGGCGTACTTGCCCTCATGATGCGTTAGACAAAAGGTACGATGATGACAGGTTACTGGTTTTACCCGTCCTTCGGGCAATTCGTTAATATCCAGGACTTTCTCCCAGACAATCTTCTGTTTATTAGAAACCATTTCATTTCTCTTTTTCATTTTAACAATGTCACAGAGGACGTGAAATTTTTTTCAAACTCAAGTTTGAACTCCAAAAACCCTGGTTGAGTAGGGTGGGCAACAAAAACACCTTGCCGCCCTACAATTCGGAGAAGTGGTGGATTGCGTTCCTCTAGCTACCTTGCTCTCACTGGCGAATTAATTCATTTTGGTCGGTATGTTCAAAGGTTTTGCCATAGATTTCAAGCAGGGTGGTTTCGGAATATGAGAGCCGATCATCCTTTAATGTGAGTTTGTGCCGAAATTCTGTCGTGCGTGCGTTTTTTTGCATGAAAGGGGATTGGATGATTCCCCAGTTCTCATCATTAATGTTGGCAACAACCTCAATTTCTACCTGTTCCGAGGAGGTTGGGCCTTTATACTCTCCTCCAGCAAGTACACATACGCCTCGCGGGATAACAAGAGAGTGCATGACGATTTTTGACTTTGGATCCCACATCCAATAACCGGTTTCATCGTGAAATACCTCATCATTGGATTGATGAGAAACCACTTGGTGGTAGCGCACGACTGATAAGACTTGCGATTCAGCATTGGTTACGTCTCCAATTGCCGTATAAGCAATGGTTTCATAATAAGGATTTTCTGCGGTACCTTCTGATTTTGGTGCGACATCAAGTCCCTTATCCCCTTTCCAAAGGCCGATTAACCCTTTCAAGGGCCCATAATCAAGACTATTAACATCACTCATATTTATTACTCCTTAGTAAGAAAAGTGAATTGTAGGGGCAATCCCTTGTGGTTGCCCTGGTTTTCAGATCATCTGGATATTTCTCGTGATTTTGTGTAGTGGCTTCGTGTACTAGCGCATTCCCAAAAAAAGGGTCATTATCAATTTCGGTTGAGTACTTTGGCCCAGTACACTCCAATCCTGCATAAGCAAAATAAATTTGGAACGAAAATATAAAGAAGCAAAATAAATTTGGAACGAAAATCAATCGCGCAAATTGATAATGACCCTTTTTAGAAATGCGCCCCTAGCCTAAGTTCACGCCACCATATTCAATGCCCGTTAAATGGGCCATTTCTCTATGAAAGCTAGTCAAGTCATCTATACAAAATTGGTTTAAATGGCTGTGCCCACAGGCCCGTGCCATCACTTGCATTAACGCTGTTGCGGCACCAAAAAAGTTATTGAGCCGCTGCGCGGCATGAACAATTTTCATGCGCGAACGCAATTCGGGTTTCTGGGTGGCAATACCCACTGGACAATTATCGGTATGGCAAGCACGCATGCCGAGACAACCAATCGCCTGAAGTGCGGCATTAGATACCGCAATGGCATCTGCACCCAAGGCTAGGGCTTTAACAAAATCGATTGGCAAACGGAGTCCGCCTGTAATCACCAGTGAGATGTCACGCCGCCCCTTCTTATCAAGATAGCGTCGGGCGCGTGCTAATGCGGGGATTGTCGGTACGGAAATATTGTCGCGGAACAACAGGGGTGCTGCGCCTGTGCCACCACCACGACCATCAAGGATGATGTAATCGACTCCAATTTGGAGGGCCGCTTCAATATCACGTTCAATGTGTTGAGCGGATAGTTTGACTCCGATGGGAATACCCCCAGTCGCTTGACGCACTTCTTCTGCAAATTCACGATATTTATCCAGATGTTCCCAATCCGGGAAACGGGGTGGCGAAATAGCCGCTTCTCCCTCATTAAGACCACGCACCGTAGCAATCTTGCCTTTAACCTTATGGCCTGGCAGATGCCCGCCAGTACCGGTTTTGGCTCCCTGCCCACACTTAAAATGGAAGGCTTGCGTTTTTTGAATCTTATCCATTGAATAGCCAAAGCGGGCCGAGGCCAATTCATACAAATACTTGGAATTGCTGCTTTGCTCTTCTTCCAACATCCCCCCCTCACCAGAACAAATACCTGTTCCCGCAAGCTCTGCCCCTTTTGATAAGGCGATCTTGGCCTCTTCTGATAACGCGCCATAACTCATATCGGAAACGAACAGCGGAATAGCCAGCTTCAAGGGCTTTTTGGCATTGGGGCCAATGATTACCTGAGTCTCTACTGGATCATCATCTAGTAAGGGCACTTTATGCAATTGGGCCGTGAGTATTTGGATGTCATCCCACTTGGGTAATTGATCACGCGGTACTCCCATAGCGGAGACACGCCCGTGGTGTCCGACTTTGCTCAAGCCATGTTCTGCAAGATGTTGGATATACTGATAATGTGGTTCTTCCGGGCCGCCGTGCAGATCGGCATATAAACCTTGATAAGCTTCACGATTATAAGCCTGGGGGTTATCTTCTTCCCAAGCGGTGATCTCATCTTCGTCAACCCAGACGGCATCATCTTCAACCCAAGCCTGAAAACGATGCTGGCGTTCACTGGAATTGTATGAACTCACGCCAGTTTTGTAACAATAGTCCCAATTATGAACCCCGCAAATCAGGTTTTGGCCTTCAATATGTCCATCGGACAATAAGGCACCACGGTGCATACAACGACCATATAGCACTGATACCTGTTTTTCGATTTCCCAGCGAATAACCACTAAATCAACATTAGCCACCAGTGCATAAGCCGGCTTCAGTGGTTCAAGTTCATTCCATTTGGCAACTTGAACTTTCTTCATCTTATTTCTCCAATTGCTGTTCTTATTTATGACGTGTTTATATCGGATTATGGTGGGTACCCATAAACATGAAAACACAAAACATGATGGGTTTAAAGCCTATCTAGTAAGAGATCCTCACCAAAATCAAAAAATCTTTCAACCTGCCTGAAAAAGGCATTGGGATTCGAGTTCATTTGCCCAATCTCCATAAATATAACTACAAGGATTATTTATAAGAAAGGATAAGATCGTCATTTAACTTTATTTAACTCTTTGATAATTAAAATATAATTTTGTACTTAGCTTCGCTGACCTTCGGTTCATTCAATCGGGAAACGCTATATATCCTTTCTTATAAATAATCCTTGTAGTTATAAATCCTTGTCGTTATAAATCCTTGTCGTTATAAATCCTTGTCGTTATAAACGGTTTTTTTATCGCCTAATTAAACATCTCATGAGTAATATTGTTATACCAGCTATGGGCATAATCCAATTCATTTTTTCGGTATCTCGCTGACGCATTTAAAGGGGATACGCCACTGGCATTTTGAGACACTTTAATTTTATCCCCTTCTAAACGGTAAACGGCGGCGACAGAAATCGCAAATTCATCTCCAACCACGCTATAACACGTATTGACTAAAGAAGGCATTACCATTTCTACTCCGTGTAATGATGACATGATCGCATGGGCGCACACTTTCGCTTGAGAATTAGCGGAATAAGCTGATTTAGGCATCACGCCGGCAAGACAAGCATCGCCTATGATATGGATATCCTTGTGCAAGCTTGATTCAAATGTTTTCTGATTGATCGGGCACCAACCACTGTTATTTGTTAAACCACTTTCAACCGCAATTTCCGCCGCTTGTTGCGGCGGTATCACATTGAGCACATCAGCCCGATGTTTATCCTCAAATTCACTGGCATAAATCACCCTCGTTTTAGCATCAACGGCAACCACTTGACCGCCTTTATTTTGCGGAATCCATTCGATCAAGCTGTTTTCTGTCCCATAACCATAAAGCTGTTCCCACCCTTCCATAAATAAAGCTTGTTTGGGAAAGCTTTGATTGGCATCAAAAATCAAGATTTTCGATTTGGGTTTATGCCGTTTGAGATACTGTGCAATCTGACTGGCGCGTTCATAAGGCCCTGGTGGGCAACGAAAGGGTTTCGGGGGAACCGTCAGAATGACGGTGCCGCCATTTTTCATGGCGTGTAATTGCTGCTGTAACAGCAGCGTTTGTGAACCCGCTTTCCAAGCATGGGGAATCTGTTCACTCACTCGTTCGTTATAGCCTTTGATGGCGTCCCATTGAAAGCTGATACCGGGTGAAACGACTAAACGATCATAAGAGAGGGTATTGCCACTTTGGAGATGAACTTGTTTAGTAATCGGGTCAATGCGAATGGCTTTATCATGAACCAGGTTGATACCATATTGGTTTAACTGATCATAATTAAACTTAATGGCATCAATGGTGCGTTCACCACCCAAAACCTCATTGCTCATAAAACAAGTATAATAATGCGTGTTCTGTTCAATGAGTGTGACATCAAGTGTGCTGTCGGCTTGACGCAAATATTTTGCGGCAATCAATCCCCCAGCGCCGCCACCGATAATGACGACTTTTGGCTTGCTGCTAGGCGCAAAAAGATAATAACCCACAACACCGGCTGTGACTGCACCGGTTGCGAGGCCTAAAAAATGTCTACGGGTGAAATTTGACATGATGCGGATTCCTATTGATGACTGCCAAAATAGTGAATGAGATCATCAAGATCGCTTTCACTATTATTTTGGATAAAATGTTTCAATGAACTTCTCATAACAGGCGTAGTCTGATCTTCACCGTTAATAAATTCAAATAAACGCTGTCTGATATAAGGCATCTTTTGCCCAGCGAGGTTATTAGAAAGCAGTTCTGTTGGCCCTTCGATTTTGTGGCACCCATTACAATACTGATTATGAAGTAGTCTACCTCTTCGCGCTTTTTCCTTATCGAAAGGCTGTGGGTAACGGACAATCTTTTGTTGCGTAAAGAAATCGGCCATCAGTTGAAATTCCTGATCGGTATACCCTTGAGCAATCAATCCCATGAGAGTGCTAGGCCGTTTACCACTTTTCATATCTCGCATGGCTTTAAGAAAAAGGGGTTTATGCATACCGGCAATAATCGGTGTAGCAGGCCCCACACTGGAGCCATTGATGCCATGACAAGCGACACAGGTATTGACTAACATAGACAGTTGTGGCGCTTGATGAGTATCAAGCGCATTCACAGAAAGCGTGAATAGCCATCCACTGAACAACAGGGCATATTTAAGTCTTTGATAGTACATTGTTTTTTGCTCTTATTTATTAAATCAGTGTAAACATTTTATCATATCACTCACATCGCGGCTGCATCAATATTATCAATGTAGAGACGCGATGCCTCGCGTCTCTGTATCGCGTCTCTGTATCGCGTCTCTGTATCGCGTGGAAACGCTCCCATCAAAACACCTCATAAACAAATCGGTTCAATCCCCCTATCCGAAACCTACTCTATGCACACAAATAATTTGTAACAAAATTTATGCTCTGCGTGAAATAGTTATTTAAAATGACGTGCAAATTTAAAATCGTTTAAAAATCAAATATTTAAAAAATTATGTGCATAGAGTAGATCCGAGACGCGAGGCATCGCGTCTCTACGAGACCATCATATCTAATCACTATCAGCTGACTTGAGCTTTTAGACAACGGCTTGGCTATTTTGGCGGTGATAAAGCCTTTGAGAGCATTTCTTTGAAACTGTCTATGTCAGGGCAGCGTATGGCCTGTCTCATAAGTGGTTTCAAATGCTCGCGCAGGGAAATGCTGCGAATTTGTTGAATCATCTCGTTGGGTACGATTCCAAATCGCTCGTTTAAGGCTTCAAGAACCATTTCTTGAGCATCTTCAAGTAAGCCTTTTTGATGGCCCATATCGTGGAGTTGTTGGCCTGCTACAGTCTCCATCAAATCAAAATTGAGCATGGCAATAACCTCTTTGTATTCTAGTTGACGGAATCGATTTAAGACAAATAAGCCTAAAATATCCAGTGCTTGTTGCTGTTGTTGTTTTGGAAACACTTTGACGACTTTGTGGCCCCATTCTTGGCCTTTTTCAAGTACCTTCGCTTTTTCTGTTTCTTGGGAAAGCGTGAATGGGGCTAAGACAATGAGCTTGGGATCGGCCTTTAACAGTTGGCTTTCGGTGTAGTCTGTTAGGACGATTTCTTTAATCCAATCTTGACAATTTTCGGCACCCATTATTTTGGACAGGGACAACGCGGCATTTTTGTATTGGCTATCAGTGTAGATAATGCCAGCGATGACTTCTTCATCTTTATACTCTTGTTGAGTACAGCCTTGAAATACTGAAGTGACTAGCCGATAGCGAATAAAAGGATCCCAGTAGCTCTGAAATTCAATGAAAACAGGGCCTTTTTCACTCTTCAACATTGGAATGCCTTCAACATCGGGTTCGATGCGTTTTTCTTTCAAGGTGACAGCGCGAAAGTGATATCGTCGTGCTTTGTCGGGCGAAACACCGAGCAATTTCAAGAGACTGCTGCCGCTGAGCGTCATCAGCTTTAGAAAGGTTTCGTCTGTGCCGCGAGTCGTTTTTTGGGATTTATTTTTGAGCATATTATATTAAAAAAAATCAATGTAGGGTGGGTAACGTGTTTTTGTTGCCCACCATTAATTTAAAAAAAAACGTCTGTTAGGCTTTGTGTTTGTTGTTTCCCCCCATTTCTAGCGTTTCCCGATCTCATGACGTACAGCTTGGTTTGAAAAATGCGAAATCAATTTGGCACGAAAAATTCAAAATCAATTTGGAACGAAAAACGCAAAATCAATTTGCAACGACAATCAAATTTGTACTTCATTCAATCGGGAAATGCTATAGTACATCGGATCAGGGGATTGATCGGATTGGTGAGTTGGACTGTTTACATTCAGCGGGTATTTGTCGATTGCACCGCGTCTCATCGCTCCCATCAAAACAGATTAGTACATCGGATCAGGGGATTGATCGGATTGGTGCAGGGGAGTGTTTACATTCAGCGGGTTTACATTCAGCGGGTATTTGTCGATTGCACCGCGTCTCATCGCTCCCATCAAAACACCTCATAAACCATCCGTTCAATCCCCGGAGCCAAAGTACGGCTTGTAGAGACGCGATGCCTCGCGTCTCAACGGCACCCCATTTCATCGAACCCATCAAAACACCTCACAAAGCATCCGTTCAATCCCCTGAACAGTTGTACTGCTTGTAGATTTGCTCTGCCTCGCGTCTCAACGGCACCCCGTTTCATCGAACCCATCAAAACACCTCACAAGCAATCCGTTCAATCCCCTGAACCAAACTGCTAGAGACGCGAGGCAGAGCAAATCTACAAAATAGTCCCTCTCACTAATCCGCTCAATCCCCTGAACCAAAGTACTGCATTTTCTACCCCTACTTTTGCAACCACTCCTTAATCCAAATACCCAGTTGTGCCCCTCCCACGACAATACCCAAAATTAAACCCACGATAGCGGCTACAATAGGCATTTGAAAAACGAGGAACAACACAATCAGCAGTACAATTATCCTGCAATGCCTTTAAAAGCGCCGAAATCACTGAGTCATTCCCTAGCCCTAACTGCCCTAAACTTTTTATGGCGGCGTGTCGTACCCACCTCGTTTTATTTTTCAATCCTTTGAGTACGATATCAATTACAGCATCACGAGGTAAATTCTGTTGTGCAAGCGTTGTTAATAAAAATGCCAGTTGTTCTTGATATAAAGGGTTATAGAGCCATTGTGAAATTCGCTTCACGCTAAAATCAGACAATGTGTTTGACAGTTTTTGGGTTCTCGCCCCGATAGCACAATCAGCGTAACCTTGTGCCACCAATTCAAATTCACGCATTAAATGCCATGCAATCCGTTTTTGCCACTGGAAACGAGGTAGCCGTGTGCCTAAATTTTTAGAGTACAACAACCACCGATTCGGTGCTTTATAAACGTTTAAAATCGTCAACATCAAGCGCGTGGCTTTTTCGGCATTGTCGCGCCCTGAACCCAAATGCCCTATCACCAGTAAATGGACTTCTCGCCACCAAGCTTCGTGCAAATGGGCCATCACTATATCTATATAAACCGGATCAGCTTGGGCGGCGATATAACGGGCGGCTAAATATTCTTGAAAGGTGCGGTGGCTAAATTCCAATGTCCCATCGCCCCGCCCTTGTAATAAACCGCTACGATCACGGATGGCGACAATAAACTCACGGGCTTCTTGCAACAGCGGTTTATTGGCCGAGTCTAAACCACTGTTTTTTCTCAGTTCTTCTAAGGCTTGGGCTAATTCTTGAACAACCTCGTTTTCTGGCATCGCTAATTGTTCGGAGTGTTGGTGAAACCAATAGGCTACTGGCATCAGTAATTCTACTTTGGTTTGCCAGTCAAATCCGCCAATTAAACCAGAATCTTTAATGTCTTTATTGCGTTCCCAAGTGTCTAATAAGGCTTCGCAGCATTTGAGATAGAGTTCCACACGGCGATTGGGTAACACCCGATTATTGCGGTAGATAATCGCGATAATGGTACACAATAGGGGATTTTGGGCTAATGCCGTTACCCGCTCTTGGGCTTGTATCGCGCTAATCAGTTCTTCAGCTTCGGTTTGATACTCAGGATCGTAGGCCGTGGCGTACCAGTGCTGAATAAACTGCGCGACATCATCAGACGTAAAGGGCCGCACTTCAGTACGTTGAAACGCTGTGCCGATATTCACATCCTGAAAACCATGCGGCCGGGTGGTGAGAATACAACGGACATGGGCATAAGTGGGGATTTTAATAAAGGCTTCTAAAGCTTCCAACAAGCGTTGGCGGGTGCTTCTATCCGCAATTTCATCTAAGCCTTCTAATAACAGTAAGCAAGGCTGTTGTGCCAAAGCCTCGCGCATCCACTCCTACGAAACGCCATAAAAACGCGGATCGGCGCCGATATAGGCACTGATTTCTTGCGCCAAATCAAAAGGGGCCGGGTTTTCAGCGAGGGTGTGAAAACGCTGAGCAAAGCGGCGCAATTCTAACAAGATGGGCAAAGTCTCTTCAGTAAAGGCCGCCCTAAACGGCTATCATCCGCTTGTTGCCGCCGGGCAAACGTGACAGCCAACCAACGTAAGAGCGTCGTTTTGCCGCTACCCGGAGCGCCCGTCATGATTAAACGGCGATATTGGTGTAAAGCGGTAGCGATAGAAATCGGTTCAGGAGGCGGTAGCTGTTCACGTTCAAATCGCCGTCGCTGTAAACGCTCGCTATCCTCATCAGCCTCGACTTCAGCCCTTATCGCAGCGAAGTCTAAAACGGATTGAAAGGCCGTTGCCGATTCCACAGCGATGGTTAATTTAACAAAGATGTGTTCCAAGGCAATGCTATTTAATCGGGGATCGCGTTCGGGTAAACCCGTTAAAACCAGTTTATTGTACGTTTCCGCGACTTTCTCTCGGTAAAGGGGCTCGATATCGTTCATTTTTTTTCTCGGTAGGCGTGCAAACTTTAGTTTGCAACGCCAATTCTATTCAAACTAAAGTTGATCTCGCGAAGCTCGGAACGAAGTGTGAACGGAAAATCAAACTAAAGTTGATCTCGCGCAGCGAAGAACATAAGTACTGAACCATAAATTTTCAGGTATTTTAATAGAAGCAATGTTTATTTGTAATTAGAGACGCTTCGCGATCGCGTCTCTACAATTCGCGGTTTCGTAGAGACGCTTCGCGGCGCAAATTTTTGCGGTAAAATACCTGTTTATTTGTGCTTCAGTACTTAGTGTGAACTCCAGTTCAACTCTACAAACAATTACCAGCAATGGGGCAACCACTCGGAATTGCCCCTACAATCTTAAACCGAAGACAATACCACCGGATCGCCTTTTTCCAATGTGATCACTGAATGAAAAAATCGCCTCATTATCCGCAGATTGGAACCGACAATCAAACGGGATGACAAAACAGCGATATCCAGCGGATAGCCACTGCTGCCGATTATAAGCCTTTCTTCGGGTTGGGCAAATAGAGCCATGATGGAAAAATTTCCCTGCAAGCGCGAGCAAGTTGATTTCATCGCGTCAAGCGGAGAAAAGTCTATGTCCAAATAGCGATTCAAAAGGGTATAGACGAGCTCTTTATCCGTTTTGCCCTGTAACTCATACCCCAAGCTCCACAAATCGGTTTTAATATCGTCGGCATTTTCCAACATACCGATGTACACTAAAGCGTGTTTCTCGTTTTGACACCATTGAGGTATGGGTTCCTGGGCCGTTATTGAACTCAGAATGGCACTACCAGTGAGGTATTCAGGTAGGCAACTGGACAACGGTTGTGCGGAATCCGATATCTGTCGTATCACACCACCTGATGTGACAACTCCAAACCAATCCGAACGGCCCAATTCTTCTTCCAAGTATTGTAATTCCGGCACTAAAACGGGTACCACATCCTGTAAATTATTGATACCTAATATCATTATAACGTCTCCTGATTAGTATAAATGAAGAATAGGAGACCTTAACACAATCTGGAAAAAACGGGAATCTATTTTTTAAGTTACAAATGGATTGAGAGCTATGATAGAACGCTGCGAAGCAAAATTTATTTTGCGATGGCCCGATTTTCGTTCCAAATTTATTTTGCGATGGCCCGATTCTGTTAAATGCCATTACCAAGAAACCTGTTCTGTTTTTTCGATTGATTCGCCTTTTGAATAAAATTCATAAAATTGCACGGTGCTTGTTTCAAAATCGACGATGGCGAAACCTGATTGATGTGCCCATTTTAAGGTCCCGGCATTGATGATGATTAAGGGCCCTATTTGGCGCACCATTTTAAAGTGGGTATGTCCATTAATGATAAAGCGATAGCGATTATCACGTATCAGGTTTTGTAATGCAATATTGTGTTGAAGTGCGTATCCGTAATCAGAGGGCATGAGGGCTTCCATGTCATTTTCACCGAGGCCGTGACACAGTAATAATAATCCCGCGACGGTTTCTAATTCGCGCGTTTGCGGTAAGCTTTGAAGGAAATCGTGAGAAACGTTGGAAAGTGCTGATAATGGGGTGGCTTCTGGAATGCCTCTGATTGTGTTATCAAGTAACCAGTTATCGTGATTACCTTTCACGGTGAGTACGTTTTCTGTTTTTAGGCTATCGCAACAAGCATTCACGCTACCACTGCCATCGGCAATATCGCCCACACAAACAATGACATCCAATGCTTGCGTGTTGAGAAACTGAAGGGCTTGGTTAAGTAATTGATCTTCAGCGTGTATATCGCCGATAGCACCAAGGCGTTTGATCGGGTTAGTCTGTGTCATGGCGATGAGGGAGATGTGGCGGATAGAAAATAAAAGTCAATAGCACTAGCGAGCCAAAGAGAGAATAGATTAAGGTAAATACCCAAGTCGGGGCGGTGTAAAACAAAAAGTAATGTACCCAGTCGCCAATAAAGCTGCTGCTATAAGTGGCTTCACCGGCTAATTCACGTAAGTGGTTTTCTAATCGTGTTAATGGGCAGACTATTCCGAGCCAGGCTTCTAAAATGACGTATCCAATTGCGGCTAAATGTAGGCCTCGAAATACCAGAAGTCGTGTCCAAAACCATTTTCTAAGCCAGCCTATCAGAATCACTATTTGTCCAACGATGACAAATAAGACAAATGCGGCGTGTGTTAATAGCGTGATGTTGGCAAGGATAGAGAGTAGTGTTGTGGGGGGGATGTTCATTGTGGCTAATCTTGATAAACTGAATTGAGAATCAATAGAGGGATAGAACGCAGATAACGCTGATTGTCATGATTGGCGCTGATTTTTAATCTCAGATTGGCCTTAAAAACGCTAATTGGATGCATTATCATAAATGGGTTCTCGTTTCATAACGCAGTGTTAAATTTTTAAAATGAATTTTGCGGTTAAAATGGCCTTGGATGATCACATAACCGGTTGCGGGAATCTGAGTGGATCGGGCTGCATTATAATCAATCTCTGCATCACTCGGCCGCCATTTTACGCCTAAACGATCAAGTGCTTCACGAGAGGCTCCTTTAAAATTGGCATAAGGTTAATAGTTAATGATTAATGGTTAATGCTAAACTTTTTGAGATAAAGCTATCAGATACAAGCCTTGTCGTTGTTTCAGTTATCAAAACGGCGATATTGGTTACACTCACAATCAAATCCTTTATTATAAGCAATCCTTGTAGTTATAGTTTGAATTATCAAAACGGCGATATTGGTTACACTCACAATCAAATCCTTTATTATAAGCAATCCTTGTAGTTATAGTTTGAATTATCAAAACGGCGATATTGGTTACACTCACAATCAAATCCTTTATTATAAGCAATCCTTGTAGTTATAGTTTGAATTATCAAAACGGCGATAT
>Ga0190315_1000005_pt1 | contig 131341 bp, 97 predicted proteins | sample 48701101_MG_FD_161673 | JGI IMG/M metagenome (GOLD analysis project Ga0190315, IMG submission 161673) | Hydrothermal vent sediment bacterial communities from Southern Trench, Guaymas Basin, Mexico - 4870-11-0-1_MG | ecosystem: Environmental > Aquatic > Marine > Hydrothermal vents > Sediment ...
TATATAATGTTATACTGGTAAAATCGGAGACTTACAATCTGATTAATTGACGAGAACCAAGTCTTATCAGATTGTATAAAGCGACCTTCGTCAATTTTCGAGGGTCTTTGGTAGATTCACCCTCTCTAACGGGAGCTATTGTTAACGTTTGTTAATATTCGTTAGGATTTGTTAACATAAATGAATCGGTACAAGCATATTTGGATGTCTTTTGCGTCAAAGCGCGTCAAAGCACGTTTATTTTTCCACTTCAGTTGAATTTAGAAGATTCAATTTAACCCTTAATTCGCATTAGAGATAAATAGACTTCCCACAACTTCCAAGCTTTAGCTTGGGCTCCAGAAAAGGAGATTAATTGATGAAAATGACACGTTGGTTCTTCTGTAGTTTGTTATTGGCGACTGTCAGCCTTGCTAAGGCTGAAGAGATGACAGCGATTGAGAAGGGCAAAGAATTGCACGATAAAAACTGCTTAGGCTGTCATGCGGCTCAAACCAACAACAATCCGGCGCGGCTTTACACCCGCGACAACCGTAAAGTCAACGACAAAGACGCTTTGCAAAAGCAAGTACAATACTGCAACGACGTACTTGGTTTAATGTTGTTTGACGAAGAAATCAAGAACCTTGTTCTATATCTGAACACGGAACATTATAAATTTAAGTAGTCGTAATAATCCACCCATTGATGGGAGAAATTTCGTATTCTAGGGCAAACCTCCGAGGTTTTCCAAAAAACAGTTTCGTTTTCAGTCATTATTCATTATTAGACTTGTCCGTAAATAAATAAGAAAGCCAGAGGCGGTGCCCCTGGCTTTAATAATACATACCGAAGGGGCTAATAGAAAAGCCCCTTTGGTACGACATTAATATAGCCAGTGTATCTACCTGGAGGGCATCGCCCCTGGAGGGAAGAAGGGAAGCTAACAAAACCCTTATTTTCGGACAACTCTATTCATTTTTCATTTTTCATTCTTAATTGAATTACGGATAATTACTCATGCTAGATGTTTTTTTCTACGAAGCCTTTGAAGAAGAAGAACAAGCCCTCAAACGTCATTTACCGCCTCACATTAAAGCCGGCTTTACTTGGAAAACCATTCAAGAAGAAAGCAGCCACAAACTCCCCGCCCAACTCATCAGTATAAGAACTCAATCAATCATTCCCATATCCTACGCCACCAAAATATCGGGACTTCTGGCACGGAGTACCGGTTACGATCATATCCACGAATATCTGCACAAATTTCGCAAAAAGATGCCCTGTGGCTACCTGCCCTCCTATTGCAGCCGTGCCGTTGCCGAGCAAACCATGTTGTTATGGATGTCCCTATTAAGAAAACTGCCACAACAAATTCGTCAATTCACTGATTTTAATAGAGACGGGCTCACCGGGCAGGAATGCCAACCTAAAACCTTACTGGTTGTAGGTATTGGTAATATTGGCTACGAAGTGGTACAAATCGGCAAAGGACTAGGGATGAACGTTTTGAGCGTTGATATTGCCGAAAAATACCCCGATGTCTCCTACGTTTCTATAGAAGAAGGCCTACCACAGGCCGATATAGTGGTTTGCGCCATGAATTTAACCTTAGAAAACGGCGGTTACTTCAACTATAAATTACTGAAACGGGGCAAGCCCGGCCTTATTTTTGTCAATATTGCGCGGGGCGAATTATCACCGATGAATGACTTACTCCATCTGATTGACGAAAAGTTTCTCGGTGGCGTCGCGTTAGACGTTTATGACAAAGAAAATGAACTGGCGACGTTATTGCGGCGTGGCAGCACCCATAACAGAAGGATGGAAACTTTGGTGACGCTCGAATTAACCAAACGCCCCAATGTCATATTGACGCCCCATAATGCTTTTAATACACAAGAAGCGGTAGAAAGAAAATCGGCACATAGTATTCAACAAATCAGCCATTTCCTAGAAAAAGGCCACTTTTTATGGCCGGTGCCAGACTTGAATTAGGGCTCCACCTGGATTAATGCTTAATGATTAATGATTAATGATTAATGATTAATGCTTTAGAATCCGTTTTTATAACGAATCCTTGTAGTTGCTTTTTTTTCATTTTTCATTTTTCATTCACAATTCCCACGCCAATGGATTCGCTACCCGATTCAGTGCCACCATAACCAGGTAAAAAAACACCGCCGTTGCGCCTATCCAAGCCATGACGCGAATCGTTTTAGTTTTGCCGCGTTTAAGCGCGACAGTCCCTATGAGAATATAAGCCAACAAAGCCACTAATTTCGCCGTCAGCCAACCATGCGTTCCTGGATATTGATGAAGAATGATAACTAAAGCAATACCGCTGGCGAGTAGCATGCTATCAATGACATGAGGCACTATTTTAACCCACCGCTGCTGCAACCAAGGGCTATCTAATATCATCCAGATACCGCGTATAGAAAATGAAATAAAAGTGAGAATGACACAATAAATATGAATATTCTTAATCGTAAAGTACCAAAGCATCTTATCTGTTCCTAAAAGGGAAAACCTCCAAGGCGTTTCCAGGGGCGTTGCCCCTGGCAAGCCCCAACGGGGCGGATTACTGATTAATGATTAATGATTAATGATTAATGATTAATGATTAGCCCCAACGGGGCGAGATTAATACAGCCAGTGTATCTACCTCAATGCCATTAAGTTAAGGGCTTTGCACGTGGGATTGCCCCTACAAACCGTTATGTAATGTAGGGGCAATCCTTTATGGTTGCCCTCACCCAAAAGCGGTACGATATGGCATTGGTGTATCTACCTGGAAGAAAGCCCCTGGCTTTAATAAACCCTTATTTTCGGACAACTCTTACAAACTCTATCAGAAAAACCGCCCACCATGGCTGCCCACAACGGCACCAATAACAGTGATTAAGCTCAGCGTCAACAAGAGCCAATGCATACGCCGAATAAGGGCAAACGTTTTTTCGGGTTCTTGCTGCGCTTTTTCCAAAAACAGGCGATGTAGCACCAGCGGCTCCAATACAAACAACATCAGCGTAAAAATAACCCATATCAGCGTCATTAAATGTATCCACCAATACGTCACTACCGTATAACGCCACCAAGCATCCATAACGAACAACATATAAAAGCCAGTCAGCCCAGTCAATAAAGTCGTTATTCGTGCTTGCCAAGCGAAGCGCCTTTCAATCCGTTCAAAAAACGCCACCTTATCTTCCGTTTCACTGAACTCATTGACAGCCGGCAAAAGCACCGTCGTCACCATCGACACGCCGCCAATCCACATCACTACGCCCAAAACATGTAGGGCACGCGCTAACATAAAATCGTCTATAAACATTAGTAATTGGTAAATGTTGGTAATTGGTAAATGTTGGTAATGGCTTTTCCCATCCCGTCACAGCCAACAGCCAACGTTGTCTAAAAGCTAAAGTAGGCTAAAGCCAACTAACCAAACTTTAGTTTGGCTGGAGTCCAAACTTTAGTTTGGCTGAGAAAGGATGGGTATGTTATTTCGCTACCGATCCTAACCGGGCTTTCCATCCACTCGTGCCAGCAAAATCATCGGCATATAGCGACTCACCCAAGGCAATAGAAAAATCAGCCATGCCGTCGTTGCCAATATATTTAAATTAAAGCCAAATAAACTATTCAACGGGAGCAATTCTGCCAATAGGCGTAACAAGGCTGTCACAGAAACGCCCCAAAAACAAATCCAAGTCACTCTATCGGCTACCAAAGCACGCCCAGAATGTCCCAAAGTCACTCTGGAAACCATGCCGACAATCAGAGAAATCAGAAATCCAATGGTGAGCGCATGTAACGGCGCTTTGCCAAGTAGAAATTGGCCCGAAAATAGCAATATCAAACTTTGCACATTATAAAGCAATAAGGCGATACCTAGCCACAAAAAGGCAATGTGCAGCATTGCCAACAAGCGTATCGTTAGGCTGCGCCATAATCCCCACCGTACACTGTGATGAAATGCCAATAACATCAGAGGAACATCAAAAACAAATCGCCAAGCCACCCAACCTTGCATTTCCAAAACCGTGTGCCCAATGACACAAACACCCATCACGGGCAAACTCCAACTCGGTTGCACTACCTGATAATTGGGTAAAACACAACGACTAAAAAATGGAATCATGCGATGACACACCGTCATCAAAATAGGCACCAAGTAAAGCCATAAACCACCGTGCAGCGCAAAATTGAGAAAACCATGTTGCCCAGTTACTAGCCACAAAAAATAGGCCAAGATGCCCAAATGCCCGGCCAATAATGCCAAATTGAGTACCGTTTCATAATGTTTGTCTCTCGCCGGCGCGTGAAAATAGACCTGCAATAACGCATAAAAAACCACGCTCCAGCCCACTAAAAGCAACACGACACCGGCCGCGAGTATGACAACATGGCTTAATAAACCAATATAAATCAATAGGATGGCCGTCACCAACACAAAAAATGCCAAGACATAGCGGCGATCAGGAATGATTTGACCCTTCATCCAGCGCGGATAAGTCGTCATCAGAAAACCAAAAATAAAAAAGGCCGGCAACCCATACAACATAAGAAAAGCATGTGCCCAAGTGCTTGCAATAGGCGTGGGCAAAACATTCCACCAATCGCTATAACGTCCAAGCAACTCAAGCAACCACCAAACTATCGTTAATATGAATTGTAACATGCCCCCAAAAAACATCATGCGATGGGGAGCGGCAGAGAATATTTTCCAACGTATCATAAAAGTTTTTTCCAATATCAATAGACTACAGTAACGAAGCTCGTTACTGTTCCGGTATCAAGTATAACCGATGCAACACCGACGAAACGACGTTTTTCGCTACGCGAGATATTCGGAAGCTTTGCAAAAAAGCTTCCTAATAAGAGTTTTTGCGTTTTACGGCTGTTTTTTATGCTTATTAAGCGCCATCTGGTTTGAGGGCCATAAAAGACTTTGGCGCTTTTCAAATTAAAGCATGGCCCTAAAAAGAGTTTTGGCTTATTACTCTTATTATTTATAGGGTTATTCGCCACATTCTGGTTTGAGGGCCATAAAAGACTTTGGAGCTTTTCAAATTAAAGCCTGGCCCTAAAAAGAGTTTTGGCTTATTACTCTTATTATTTATAGGGTTATTTGCCACGGTTTGAGGGCCATAAAATAGTTTGGAAGTTTTCAAATTAAAGCCTGGCCCTAAAACCCGTTGCTTACTACTATTATTTACAGGGTTATTTGCCACGGTTTGAGGGCCATAAAAGACTTTGGAAATTTTCAAATTAAAGCTTGGCCCAGTACTCTGTCAATGTTCTATTGACGGGTTTTAGTCGCCGGCCGGTTTTAATTTGGCACTGCCAAACTAAAGTTTGGACTCCTGTCCTGCCAAACTAAAGTTTGGACGACTGCCAAACTAAAGTTTGGACTCCAGCGACTATGTGTAACCGTAGTACCCATACCCACCATTTTTATAATAGCCATATTTACTGTAATAGTATTTTGAAGGCCTTTTGGTAGGTAGTTGATTCAAAATAATATTGACAGACACTTTTTGAGGCAAGCGTTTTCCTTCGCATAAGATTTGAGAAGACGTGGCATCGGTTTTGACCAGACGATGCAACTGTTTTAAGCCATCGCGCACGATTTGATAAGGCGTGACATCGGCCTTAACGACATAGAGTACCTCGCTGGCATATTTAGCCAACACCAACGCATCACTGACGGCTATTGTGGGAGCGGTATCAATGACAATATATTTATAGCCCCGATCCAATAATTGGCCTAAAATCTCTTTAAACCGTTGCGAGGAAAGTAATTCTAACGGATTAGGCGGTATTGTCCCACAGGGAATCACATCAATGCTTCCCGGTTCGTCTTCGCCTGGACGATGAATACATTCATCAAATTTCAGCCTCCCCGCCACCAGTTCAGAGAGGCCGGGGGCTTTGGTATTCAATCCAAATGATTCAGCGATGCCAGGCCGGCGCATATCGGCCTCAATAAACAAAGTTTTTTCCATATGCCCCAGTGCAAAAGCTTGGTTGATAGCAAGCGTTGTCTTGCCTTCACCGGGAACCGAAGAGGTTACCACTAACACTTTTTGCTGCGTATCGATGCCAGATAACATAATGCCAGTACGGATAGTGCGGATTGATTCAGAAAATTGGGAATTTGGCTCATTCAAAAAGACCCACTGTGGCCGAAATGGGTGTTTTTTCTCAACGCTGAGTTTTTGCAGAGTGCCCAGCAAAGGTAGACCCAATTTCTGTTCCACATCTTCACTATCTTTTAGCGTGTTATCAAGATACTCTAATAAAAACGCTAACAGGGTCGAAAACAGCAAACCTAACACCAAGCTGATAACCACAATCAATTTCTTTTTGGGCTTGTAGGGTATGGAGGCCGGTAAGGCCTTTTCGACGACTCTCCCCACCGCTGATTGCAGCGCTTGTACGTCTTGCGAGGCACTTGTTTCCTTAAAGCGAGTCAAAAACAAGTCATACAATTGACGGTTCACGTCAACCTCTCTTTGCAGGATACTGAGCTGATATTCTTTACGGTTAATGTCTTGAATTTTATTTTTATGTTCTTTCAAAGCCTGTTCAAGAGCCACCACATTGGCCTTCGCCATTTCGTATTCTTTTCTAATTCCTTCAATCACCTGCTTAATTTGCTTGACCGTATTAGAACGCGCTGTTTTCAGTTCCGCTTTGGCCGCGATAATATTGGGATGTCTTTGCCCATAACGTTCACTGAATTCAGAGAGTTTTCTCTCGGTACCCAGTTCTACGGTTTTCAGGCTTTGTACTAGCGGATGGTTGAGAACCGCTGGGATAGACTCAAAAGCTTCTGATGAGCGACCTTTGAGTGCTTGTACTTGTTTATACACACTTCCGGCTTTGGTAAATTGCAGGCGGGCACTGACCAAGTGGGAGGCCGTTTCTTCGATCTGTCTGATGGCAACACTTTTGACACCCGCAACATTGACGAGTTTTTGACGTTCCATGTAGCGTTGTAGCTTTGTCTCAGATTTTCTCAAATTTTGGCGCAAATCATCTGTGCGTTTAGTCAAAAACTCTGCGGCTTGCTGAGTCATGGCCAATTTGGCCGCCAGATCGCTTTCAATATAGCGCTTAGCCAAAGTATTGGGAACATCGGCCGCCAAGACAGCATCTGAAGATTCAAAGCTAATTTCCACTAATTGACTACCGCGCACCGGCGTAATACTTAAACCCGCCATAACGGCATTGACAATTTGCTTTTTTCTGTCTTCAAGCGTGGGAACGGGAAGTTCAGGTGGCAACCACGCACTTGGTAGCCAGGATCGCCAATTGAAAGAGAACCCCGCTTGCTCAGTCTCCGGATTAAATACCGGATGTGAGACTAAGTTAAGCTTCTCGACGACTTTCTCCACCAAATCATGAGACTTTAGGATTCTCAACTGAGTTTGGTAATACTTATCTATGAACGAACTGATTCCATAGACTTCTTCGATAGAAATGACTTTGGCTTGGTCAAATTCAATGAGTAACAGGGCCGTAGAGCGATAGAACGGCTGTAATGAAAAAGCGACTACAGTCGTCAATAAACCGATCACTAACGTTATTAAGATAATCCTTAATTTATATTTATTGAAGGTATGCCAGTAAACCCTCAAATCCACCTCCTCTTCGTCGGTTTGACTAGCCAATCCGTCATTTTTGTCACGGACAATAAGGACTTGACTGCCTTCGGGAATAGACACATAGGCGCTATTTGGTTTATCTTCGCTATTCATAGTTATTAGCTTTTTTTTAGCTCCAGGTAGATACACTGGCTATTTACGGACAAGGATTGTAAGGGCAACCACAAGGGATTGCCCCTACGAACCGTCGTGTCATGTAGGGGCAATCCTTTATGGTTGCCCCTTCTTCGGTATGCGTTATTAAAGTCAAAAACAACGCCCCTGGCTTATTTATTTACGGACAAGTCTATTCTAGAATTCTACATTTTTCATTTGATCGCGAGATATTCGCATTTTATACCATTCGACAAAACGCCCTATCCCTTCTTCAATAGAAGTTTGCGGTTTAAAACCAACCTCCTGTTCCAAGTCAGCCACATCGGCATACGTTGCTGGCACATCTCCCGCTTGCAAGGGCAACAGGTTTTTTTTCGCTTGTTTTCCCAAGGCCTTTTCCAGCGTTTCAATGAAACGCATGAGTTCAACGGGGTTATTATTGCCAATGTTATAGAGTCGATACCGAGCGGGGCTGCTACCAGGATCGGGAAAATCGCCAGACCAATCGGTGTTTGGCTTTGGGAGCCGATCCAGCACTCGCACGACACCTTCGATAATGTCATCGATATAGGTAAAATCACGACGCATATTGCCAGAATTGTAGACATCAATGGGCCTATTATCAAGAATGGCCTTGGTGAATTTAAACAAGGCCATGTCTGGCCGCCCCCAAGGGCCGTATACAGTGAAAAAACGTAGGCCAGTAGTGGGAATATCGTAGAGGTGGGCGTAAGTATGGGCCATCAACTCATTAGCCTTTTTGGTAGCGGCATACAATGAGATAGGATGATCGACATTGTGGTGAACAGAAAAAGGCATTTTGGTGTTCAGCCCATACACTGAGCTAGAAGACGCAAATACCAAATGCTCCACGCCATGATGGCGGCAGCCTTCGAGGAGATTCACAAAGCCGACGATATTGCTATCTACATAAGCGTAGGGATTTTCAATGGAATAGCGCACCCCGGCTTGGGCCGCCAAATTGACCACCCGCTGGAACTTTTCACGCGCAAACAGTTCCGCCATGCCTTCACGGTTAGCCAAGTCTAGTTTAATAAAACGGAAGTTTTGATGGTTTTCCAATTGGGACAAACGCGCTTTTTTGAGATTGACATCGTAATAGTCGTTGAGATTATCAAGCCCAACCACTTCGTCGCCCCGTTCCAAAAGCCGTTTGACGAGATGCGAACCGATAAAACCGGCCGCGCCAGTCACTAAAATTTTATTCATAGTCTTCTTCAGTTATCAGTTATCAGCTATCAGTTATAAGTTATAAATTATCAGTTATCAGTTTTTCAGGAGTCCAAACTTTAGTTTGGCTGTTGCAAACTCAATGCCATTAAGTTAAATAGCCTTATACCATAAGGAGTTTATACTGCACAACAATATGGCGGGGCTAAGTTGTGAGTCGAAAATGACACTCGCCACGCTTTTTTAATTAGAATAATAACGGCAAGAAATTTTGCGCTTTCACCCTGCCAAACATACCACCCTAACGCCAACGGCTAAAGCCGTTGTCTAAAAGCTTAAGTACCCTAAAGGGCACTATAAGAGAGTGAGTTAGTAGGCTTTAGCCTACTTTAGCTTTTAGATGTTGGCTTTAGCTGTTAGTGATCACCTCAACTCGATGGGCCTATTATTGGATAATGAAATTTCTCACCCACCATCGCTTTGGTTAAGCAGCCTTATACCATAAGGAGTTTGTACTGCACAATACGGCGGGGCTAAGTACAGTAAGGCGGAAGCTTCCATACCACCCTAACGCCAACGGCTAAAGCCGTTGTCTAAAAGCTTAAGTACCCTAAAGGGCACTATAAGAGAGTTAGTAGGCTTTAGCCTACTTGAGCTTTTAGTTGGCTTTAGCTTCTCACCCACCATCGCTTTGGTTAAGCAGCCTTATACCATAAGGAGTTTGTACTGCACAATACGGCGGGGCTAAGTACAGTAAGGCGGAAGTTTCCATACCACCCTAACGCCAACGGCTAAAGCCGTTGTCTAAAAGCTTAAGTACCCTAAAGGGCACTATAAGAGAGTGAGTTAGTAGGCTTTAGCCTACTTTAGCTTTTAGATGTTGGCTTTAGCTGTTAGTGATCACCTCAACTCGATGGGCCTATTATTGGATAATGAAATTTCTCACCCACCATCGCTTTGGCTAAGCCAAAGATACCCAAGAGTACCAAGGCAGAGTGGCAAATAATGAAATAGGGTATAACAATGATCCAAGTGATCGGTGTGTTATATCCCGCAGCGGCGATAATGACTCCATTGACCAAAAGCAGTAGCAAACCCACCCAGATACTGGCCGAGAATGTTTGCCTCAAATGACAGCCTGCCAATGACGGTGAGTTGTTTTCGTATTTAAAGAAAAACCACACCAAGATTAAAAACGCTATACCTGGAATAACTAACAGGTTAAGAAGATAGAGAGACTCAGCGATAACCGCCATTTTCCAGCCTGGTATCTCAAAATATTCTTGAACCGCTTGATTCGCTTGATTCATATTTTTAGCTCCCAAAAATTGCTAAGACGATTTTCATGAACGTACCACTTATCCATGCGAATTAAGGGTTGAATTGAATCATAAAAAATCAATGACTTATAAAAACGTCTTGATTGACATTTATTTTATAAGTCTTTGTTAATTCTTCATTTTTAATTTTTCAGATCGATATTCGCATTATACCTTTGCTCGTGCAAGCCAAGCCTTGCAGTCCTATTCTTTACCTTTACTACCCACTAAGAAACTGATAGTGTAAACCACCAACCCAATAAAGAATATCAATCCCGCCATCTCTTGCAGCCAGTATAATATAACAATCTTTTCCTGCACTTCCAAGAATGACATCGGCGTTTCAGAAATACGTTGCAAATAGACTTGGAAGATGCCCGCGATAGTGAGGAATAACGTGAGAAGAACCATAGAAACAGTCATTAACCAGAATGACCACATTTCCACAACTTGTGAACTATTGCTATTAGCGGCCGCTCTTCCTCGCAGCATGGGCATCGCATAAGAGATAATGGTCAACACAATCATCACATAAGCGCCATAAAAAGCCAGGTGTGCATGAGCGGCCGTCAGTTGAGTGCCATGCGTGTAATAATTGACCGACGCTATGCTCTGTAAAAACCCCCAGACACCGGCGCCTAAAAAAGCCACCACGGCTGTCCCAACAGCCCACCGGGCAGCCGCTTTGTTCGGATGTCGATAGCGACGACGGTTGAACATGTTGAAGGTAAATAGGGTTATTATAAAAAAAGGAATCGGCTCTAAGGCTGAAAAAAAGGAACCCCACCATTGCCAGTATTCCGGCGTACCAATCCAATAATAATGGTGTCCCGTACCGATAATGCTCGTAATCAACACCGTAGCAACAATCAGATAGAGCCACTTTTCAATAACTTCACGATCCACACCCGTTATTTTAATTAGGACAAAGGCGAGGATGGCCGCCATAATAAGTCCCCACACGCCCTCTACCCAGAGGTGAATAACCCACCATCTGTAATACTTGTCTAGCACCAAGTTGTCGGGATTGTAAAACGCCAACAGAAACAGCACCGCTAAACCCGTTAGCCCCGTCAATAACACAAGGTTAATCGCCGTTTTACGGCCTTGAAGTACAGTCATACCAATGTTGTACAAAAATCCCACCGTGACAACAACAATCCCAACCTTAAGAATCGTCGGTTGTTCCAAAAATTCCCGTCCCATAGTCGGGAAAAAACGATTGCCAGTGATTTCAGCTAACTTTGCATAAGAAACAAACAGATAGCCAAGAATGGTCAACACGCCCACTATCAGGAACATCCAGAACAAAACTCTTGCCAAGTTTGGAGAGTGTAATTCCTTTTCGGCTTCTTCTGGTATAAGATAATAGGCCGCGCCCATAAAACCGAACAATAGCCAGATAAAAAGCAAGTTAGTATGCACCATACGAACCATGTTGAACGGCAGCTCCGGAAATAGGAAATCTCCCACCACATATTGCAAACCGACGATAAGGCCAAATACAATTTGTACTATAAACAGCGCAATAGCCGCAATAAAATAGGGTCTGGCAACCGCCTGCGATGAATACGGCATTGATTTTCTCCCTTTAACCTTCAATATTTGGAGGCCAATTGGCTGTATTGATTTCAGAAGTCCACTTCAAAAACGCAACCAGCGCGTCTAACTCCTCTTCGCTGAAGTTGAATTGTGGCATTTGTCTGCGCCCCGATATGTTTGTAGGCGTACCTTTGAGCCAAGCTCTGATAAAATAGGCAGCGATTTGATCATTGCCCCGACGCTTGTACACGTTGCCCAATTCTGAGGCATAATAAGCCCCTTCCCCTAACAGGGTATGGCAACCGATACAATTATTTTCCTCCCACACCGCTTTGCCTTGTGCGACTTGGGGAGTCAGGTTTTCGCGGTGATCACGTTTTGGCAAAGCACGGCCCGTATCAAAAGTTAAGGCAAGGAACAGTAACAGAAAAAACACTGAACCGCCATAATAGATATTTCGTGCCATAGATTTAGTGAATCTATCACTCATTTTATTGTATCCTTATAAAGCCATTTAAACGCTAACCTCATTATTATGGAAATAAAAAGTTCCTCATTGATTTATGTCAAGTGCTAGCCTTATTTTTATGGAAATAAAAAGAGCATCATTGATTTATGTCAAGTTATGACTAAGCTTCAAGGTAAATAGAGATGTCCAGAATGAATCGTCATGGGTAATAAACAATTGCCAATTACCAATTACCCATTACCCATTACCCATTACCCATTACCCAATTCAGAGGATATTTACATTATAATTATAAACTATGACTCTTATTCAGATTCTGCCAGATGTACAAGCAGCACTTAATTTGACTGCCGTTTGTTTGATGACGGCCGCCTATTATTACATTCGTCAACAAAACCAAGCCGCTCACCGGGCTTGCATGATCGCCGCTTTGGTGGTTTCCAGCCTATTTTTAGTCGCCTATCTCACTTACCACTTCAATGTGGGAAATGTCAAATTTGCCGGCCAAGGATTAATCCGTCCGATCTATTTTTCCATACTGGCGAGTCATATCTTATTGGCAGCGTTAATTGTACCATTGATTTTAGTGACGCTAGGCTATGCCCTTAAAGAAAAATTTGCCAAACATAGAAAAGCCCCAACGGGGCGACATTAATATAGCCAAGGGCATCGCCCCTGGATACTAAGGTATCTTTGATGCAAATAAATTCTCAACATATCTACCTAACCAAACGTTATGCACTTGCCGTTGTTATCATTATTATATTTACCACACTCACTTTTGTAAGTATGTTTTTATTGTGGAATGCTCAAAGTGATTATGCGGCTATTATCAATATTAGTGGCAAACAACGAATGCTATCCCAACGCATCGCCTTGTATGCCAATAGCCTTATCTACTCTGGAAATCAAGGAGAAGACAACAATTGCCAACAGAAAAATCGCAAAACTTTAACGGATTTAATCCGTTCAATGCAGCAATCACACCAAGCCTTATTGCATGGTAATCCCAAACTTGGCATCTACTATTCACAGCCTCCGGTTAAAGTGCAAAAAATATACTATCAAGCCCCCACCAACTTAAACCAACAAGTCAACGACTTTTTGGAAAACGCACGCCTTTTAACTGAGATTCCCTGTGGCAGTTTATCCAAAGATAATCCACATTTACGAAACCTCACGCTTGCGGCTGAAGATCAGCTGTTGGAGAGTCTCAATACCGCCGTGTTTGCTTATCAACATGAAAGCGAAAATCAAGTGAGGCAAATCGTCTATCTCAAAACGGCCTTGTGGATATTGACTTTAATTGTTTTAGGGTTAGAAGTCTTGTTTATTTTCCACCCGATGGTACGCCGTGTGGTAGCAGAATCCAACAAACTTGCCGAACAAAATGCCGAATTAGAACGTGCCAAAGCGGCAGCAGAACAAGCGGCTAAAGCCAAAGCTGATTTCTTAGCCACCATGAGCCATGAAATCCGCACACCTCTGAACGGGGTGATTGGCATGACTGGCTTGTTATTAAATACAACTTTAATGCCTCAACAACGTGAATTTGTAGAAACGATTCGTTTAAGCGGAGATACTTTACTGACTGTACTCAACGACATTTTGGATTTTTCCAAGATTGAATCGGGCGGCATGCAGTTAGAAAAACAGCCGTTTGAAATTCGGGCGTGTATTGAAGATATCTTTGATTTATTTGCCGCAACCGCCTTAAACAATCAGATTGAATTGCTTTATTTGATTAGAAACAAAGTCCCAGCTTGGGTTGAAGGCGATGTCACCCGTGTGCGGCAAATTTTGGCGAATTTGGTTAGCAACGCCATCAAGTTTACCAAACAAGGTGAAGTGTTTGTCTCCGTCAATGCCAAACCCTTACCCGATGAGCAAGTTAAACTTCTGTTTTCGGTACACGACACCGGCATTGGCATTCCTGAAGACAAAATGGACCGATTGTTTAAAGAATTTTCACAAGTGGACTCTTCCACAACACGCCAATATGGTGGTACCGGTTTAGGATTAGCGATTTGCAAGCGTTTGTGCGAATTAATGGGTGGGAAAATTTGTGTCGAAAGTGAAGTTGATAAAGGAACTATATTTTATTTTACGTTGCCCACCGTAGAAACTGTCGCGCAAGAACCACCACTTGTTCCCCGTGTTGAGTTGCAAGGTAAACACGTTTTGGTGGTTGATGACAATGCTACCCATCGGCGCATTTTAAATCACCAACTACAAAGCTTTAATTGTGTCGCTTACCCCATGCGTTCAGGGCAAAAAGCCTTAAACTGGCTGAATCAAGGGCATCACTGCGATGTCGCCATTTTAGACAGATGCATGCCTGAACTGGATGGCATCCAACTGGCAAACGCGATACGTCGTTTCCCACAGAGACAAAATTTGCCATTAATCCTGTTAAGCACCTTGGAGGACTCTGAAAAAAGCGAAGAAGAGACCAAAAAACGGTTTCAAGCGTTTATCTCCAAACCTATCAAGCAGACGCACTTGTTAAACACGCTCACTTATGTATTAATTGGGGAGGAACGCAAAGAGATTTCAGCACCCTCTACCCGGCAAATAGATAGCAACTTGGCAAAACGCTTGCCGTTGCGTATTTTAATAGCCGAAGATGATATCATTAATCAAAAAATTGGCGTATTGATACTTGATAAAATGGGCTATACGGCTGAGGTAGCCGCCAATGGTTTAGAAGTTCTCAACGCGTTGCAAAGACAGACTTATGACATCATTTTCATGGATTTGCACATGCCAGAGATGGATGGTTTTATGGCGACTGAAGCGATTATGAAAGAATATCCCGCTTCTGTTCGCCCCAAAGTTATTGCCATGACAGCCAGTGCTTCACAAGGAGATCGTGAAAAATGTTTCTTGGTGGGCATGAATGACTTCCTCACTAAGCCTATGCACTGGCATAAATTGCAAGCCGTTTTAGAAAAATGGGGTAATGGGTAAGCAGTAATCAGTAATCAGTGATCAGTTATCAGTGATCAGTTATCAGTCGCCCAAACTTTAGTTTGGCAGCGGCAGGAGTCCAAACTTTAGTTTGGCAGAGTGAAAGCGCAAAACAATCACACTCCAGCCCACTGCCATTAAGTTAAGCTTTTCAGATAATGAATTATTTAGTCCCTTTAGGGGAGTTTAGCTTTTAGACAACGGCTTTAGCCGTTGGCGGAGGAGGTATTATTTCTTTCTAATTAACAAAACACCTACAAAAAGTCTCAAACTGTAAGTGCGACAGAGGGCCATAACTTAATTTGAAAACCTATTTTATGGCCCCCAAAATCTCTCGTCCAAAAACTTGCCAAAAAATAGGTTATGAACAGGAGCCCGTGTATCACTACTTTGCCTTCCTTACGTTTGGATTCCTGTTTGGACTTCTGTCAAACTAAAGTTTGGACTCCTAGTCCTGCCCACTGATAAATTTTTCCAAAAAATCTGATTTCTTTGACTTTTTCCCGCACTAGGTGGCCGCTAATTCCATACCACTGAGAAATCCGATTTAAAAAAAATCGGATTTGTTTTTTCATAGTTTTGAGGTCATGTTTGTCCTTTGAGCAGGTGCTATGGAAAAACTGCCGAGGTTTTGCCAAACTTCGGAGGTTTGTCCGTCCAAAGTCGCTAACGCGACTACTACGAACCTAAAAGTCGCTAAAGCGACTACTACAAACGCTAAAGCGACTACTACAAACACTACAAACTGATTATGGAAATAGGCTCAATCTATCAACGCAACGGCAAATGTGAATTTATTGTTTGGGCACCGTTGCTAGATGATGTGGTATTACTTCTGATTTCTCCGACGGCGCGAAAAGTGCCCATGGTGAAAGATGATAGCGGTTACTGGAGGGTGACTTTAGATCAGTTTGAAGTCGGTAGCCAGTATTTTTATATCCTCAATAATAACAAACAACGGCCTGATCCTGCTTCACGATTTCAACCTAATGGTGTTCATCAAGCGTCTGTGGTTGTCGATTATCGCTCTTATCAATCTGATAAGGTAAGAACTTGGCAAGGTATTCCGCTTGAAGAGTATATTATCTATGAAATTCATGTAGGCACGTTCACAGAAAAGGGTGAATTTGAGTCTGTTATTGACAAATTACCCTATCTCAAAGCGTTAGGCATTACCGCCGTTGAAATCATGCCCGTCGCGCAATTTCCCGGCCGTAAAAATTGGGGATATGATGGTGTCTATCTTTATGCGGTACAAAATTCTTACGGTGGGCCTTCTAGCCTCAAAAAGTTGGTTAATGCTTGTCACGACGTCGGATTGGCTGTCATATTGGATGTTGTTTATAACCATTTAGGCCCTGAAGGCAATTATCTGTCTGATTTTGCACCGTATTTTTCCAATCAATATCTCACGCCGTGGGGAGAAGCCGTTAATTTTGATGGCCGTTATAGTGATGAAGTCCGCAACTATTTTTTTGAAAATGCGCTCTATTGGTTTCGCTACTTTGATATAGATGCCTTGCGACTTGATGCGACAAATTTAATCCGTGATGAAGGCGTTAATCACTTCTTAAAGGTGTTAACAGAAAAGGTGGCCGCGTTGGAGGCCGAAATTGGTAGGCCGTTGTTTCTCTTCGCTGAAGATGGGTTAAATAATACAAAAATCATTAAACCCATTGAACACAGTGGCTATGGTATGGACGCGCAATGGTGTTTTGACTTTGAACGCGCCCTTTTTGCGAGGTTGACGGGTGAAAAGCCGGGCGTTTATGCCGATTTTGGTGAGATGGCGGAATTCGTCAAAGCGTATCAAGAAGGTTATGTGATTACTGGGCAATATTCCATTTATAGGAAAAGAAAGTTTGGCATGTCCTCACGAGACATGCCGGCCCATCAATTGGTGGCGTTCAGCCAAACGCATGATGTGACGGGCAATCGCATGTTGGGAGAAAGGCTGTGCCATTTGCTCTCTTATGAAGCGGCAAAACTGGCGGCCGGGGCTGTGCTACTTTCGCCTTATATCCCATTATTATTTATGGGCGAAGAATATGCTGAAACCAGTCCTTTTTGTTATTTTATTGACCATTCCGATTTTAGGTTAATTGAAGCGGTAAGAGAGGGCCGTAACAATGAATTTAAAGACTCTCTTTGGGATAAAGAACCGCCAGCGCCTGATGACGACAGCACGTTTTTAGCTTCTAAACTCAATTGGCGTTTGCTCAATGAAACTCAACATCGAACACTGTTGGAGTTCTATAAGGCCCTTATTCAGTTAAGAAAAACGGTTGAGGCCTTTAAAGTCACTAAACAAGGGTTGGAATGTCGCCAACTTCATCCAAATGTTCTTGGTGTCAAAAGAACTTATAATGACAGTGTTGTTTTATTATTGATGAATTTCAATCCGTATGAAGTTGCTTTGCAGTTTCCGTTGGCGGGAACGTGGCATAAACGGTTGGATTCTTCTGATAGCAAATGGTTGGGTGGCGGTTCGGCGGTTCCTGATGAAGTTAATGAGATGTTTGACTCGACAATTAGTCAGGAAAGTCTTGTCGTTTTTCAGTACATGCCATGGTAAGCGAATTGGGTGCAACGTAGTACAGCTAATTACGCTCAGTACAACGAATTACGCGGATAAACGAATTGCTAGTTACGTCGTCTCGCTAATGACGCTTAGTACAACTATTAATTATGAGTACAACGGATTACGGGTCGATAAACGGATTGGTAGTCATGTTGTCTAGCTAATGATGCTCAGTACAACTAACTCTTATGCTTAGTACAACGGATTACGGGCAGATAAACGAATTCGTCTAGCTAATGACGCTCTGTACAACTAATTCTTACGCTTAGTACAACTAATTACGCGGATAAACGAATTGGTAGTAACGTAGTCTAGCTAATGACGCGGAGTGCAACTGTTAAGGAAAAGCCCTGTTTGTTTGTAGTAGGCGATTTATCGCCTCACGCCGAGTCCTCCAAAACTTGGCTCCCATTTTTCAGAGCAAAAACTTTTTTTTGCGGAGCGAAACTTTTTTTAGTTTGGCAGAGGAGTGATACGTGGGCCGGTTATTGACCTATTTTTTTGCGGGTTTTTGGAGTGTTTGGAGGGCCATGAAATACTTACGTCGGCAAAAGTACAGCGAAGCGAAACTTTTGCCGACGTGGATGTTTTCAAATTAGGTTATGGCCCTCGTCGCGCTCTAATTCGTTTATCCGCGCAATTCGTTGTACTATCATAAATTCGTTTATCCGCGTAATTCGTTGTACTATCAGATAGATACCAATTGCAGCTGCATTCTGTGTATCATGCACACTAACCCGTTTATCCGCGCAATTAGTTGTACTATCATAAATTCGTTTATCCGCGTAATTCGTTGTACTATCAGATAGACACCAATTGCAACGGCATTCTGTTTATCATGCACACTCGGAAATGACTTACCACAGCTAAGTACAACGGATACGCGAAATAAACGGATTGCACACCTCGAAAATGACTTACACAGGAGTCCAAGATTTCAACTGAAAAATTCGTTTATCCGCGCAATTAGTTGTACTATCATAAATTCGTTTATCCGCGTAATTAGTTGTACTATCAGATAGATACCAAATGCAACGGCATTCTGTGTACCATGCTCGCCTCGAAAATGAGTTGCCACCGCCAAGTTAGGTGTGCACAACTTGAGAGGTGTTGTCTAGTACAACTAATTACGCGGATAAACGAATTCGCGGTTAAACGAGTTAGGTGTGCACAACTTGAGAGGTGTTATTTAAACTCGCTTTAACTCAATTGACACTAAGTTATAACTCAATTGATACCAACTGCGACTGGATTGTGTTTATCATGCACACCTCGAAAGTGACTTACACCGGAGTCCAAGATTTCAACGGCAAAATTCGTTTATCCGCGTAATTAGTTGTACTATCATCTATTGCATGCCCATTTTAGAAATGCAACCCTTTTGGTACTTGCTAAAACCTGAAATTGCTAGTATCATGCGCCCCTTAATTTTTTTAATCACAGGAGAAATCTGATGAACTTATATTTACAAACACGGCGGCGAAACCTGAAACGCCAACCAAGGGCTGTGTTTTTCAGTCTCATTGGATTGTTGGCCCTATTATCGGGCCTCGTGTCTAATCTGGCCTACGCAGTGCCAATGACGACCACTTATCAGGGCTATTTGGCCGATGCCAGTAGTAATCCGTTAAATACAACGCTCAGCATGACGTTTGCCCTTTACGATAGTCCAACCGGGGGAACGCCATTATGGACTGAGACACATCCTAATGTGACGATCACTCAAGGAGTCTTCAGCGTTGTGCTTGGCTCCGTGGTGAGTTTCGAGAATGACGACATTGATGGCGAGCGTTACCTTGGTATGACAGTCGGGGATGATGCGGAAATGATACCAAAGGAACAGTTGACCAGTGTGGCATTTGCGATTAAAGCGGGTGTTGCAGAATCGGTGGTAGACGGTGCTGTGGATACGGACAAGCTGGCAGAAAGTGCGGTAACGACGGACAAAGTGGCAGATAATACCGTCACCACCGCGAAAATCGCTGATGGTGCTGTCACTGGCGCGAAAATCGCCGATATTGCCGGGCACAGTGCAACGGAGTTGGCTGATATTGCCTCAGCGGGTAGTGGGGCCATTATCACGACTGAAGAACGTGAGAAGTTGGAAAGCTTGCAAGGCGGCGGTGCAATTAAATTAAATGGCAATGATGCCTATTACACAGATGGTAACGTCGGTATCGGCACAACAACTCCAAATGCAAAGTTGGATGTGAATGGTCAGATCCTTATACAAGGATGGGATGCTATTATTAAGTCAAAGGATAATGTAGGAGGGCTTAATCGAACATTTCACCTGATTGGAACTTATCACGGGTGGAATCAGGAAGCTATCTATGTGGCTGGATACAACTACTACATTCGGAATGGAAATCACGTTGATTCGTATGCAAAAAGAGTACATTTTGGTGCTCAAGAGACAATGACCGTCGATTTGGGGTCTGGCAACGTTGGCATCGGCACAAACCCGCAATACAAACTGGACGTAGCCGGCCCCATTCGGGGGAGCTACATTCGGGGGAGCCACATTCGTTTAGATGGTGGGCATATTGTTACTCACAACATAAACGGTGCTTTGGTATTAAATACAGTATCAGATGATACTGAAAGCGTAGCTGGTATTTTGTTCCGGAAAGCCAATTCAATGGAAGATTTTGCGACTAATTATACTGATCTGATGAGAATTACTTCTGAAGGCAACGTCGGCATCGGCACAACGAACCCAACTGCCAAGTTGGACGTGAGAGGTTCTATTAAAGGACAAGGATTTTTTCACGCAAAAAAAGATAAAGATGGTGAGCACTACAAAGCAACACCATTAGAATGTGTGGATGTCTGTACTTCACTGGGGGGGCGCATGGCTACGCTCGCTGAAATGTACGCCCATGCAAGTTCAAAAACTGATATTTGTGCTTGGATGTGGGTTTTGGATAATAATAACATTGGAAAGGTAGCAAGAGGATTTCCAATGTATAATAACCGAACATCAGGCGGTTGTGGTGCATTGAATACCGGTGATGTGCCTAGAGTTGTAGGTCCTGTTGTAAATCTACCATGGAGTACCGCCGAAAAGTGGGATTGTGGATGTCACGGTATAAGATAAGCCTTTAAGCCTCTAAAAATGTCTGAATCAGAATTGACCTGATTTTAGAATTTTCAGAATGAAACCTTTTTATTCGGCACTATCCTGAAACATTTTATCATTCTAAACATTCTGATTCAGACACATAAACAGGCGTTTTTGATAGGCACCTCTTATATTTTTAAAATCTCAGCGGTTTAATTTAAACGCTCATGTTACGCATGATGCTTCAAAAGGGCTGGGCGAGGTTTGCAACCCCGCCCGCAACGTTTTAGAAGATTCCCAAAAAAACGTTCGGAAACCGGTTACAAACCGGTTCCCGCCTAGATTAATCTGAAGTTTTGTGCGTAACCTCCGTTAAACGTAAGGAGAAATCACCAAATGACTCTGACAACACGGTATCAAAACAGCCTCCTGTTATTCCTCATCTTGCTCCTGTTGACATCCATCAACACCGTGTCGGCCCACACCAGCAGCAACTACAAGATGTCCAAAGATGTCCTGAGCAACGGTGGCAATCAGGCCAACTCGTCAAATTACCAACGACTATCAACAATAGGGCAGCCCGCAACCAGAAGGATCATATCCAATAATACGATCCTTCAAGCCGGATTCCACCACCCTAAACAGGGCATTTCACCGGCAACATGCAAAATTTACGCCGTCAATGACAAAGGACTCAATAACTCGCAGTTCTTTACCATTAACCTTAATGATCTAACAGTCACTGAGTTAGGGCCACTATACGAAGGACATGATATTGAGAGCCTTGCCATCCACCCCAAAACGAACATGATTTACGCCGCTTCCGGCGATAATGTGACGAATGGGAACAACGGACACTTCTATATTGTAGATGGACAAACCGGTGGACTGATCCCGGTGGGCAGCACGGGTTTCAACGAAATTGAAGCACTGACATTTAGCCCCGATGGTGGGACATTATGGGCGTGGGCAAAAGGCGACGGCCTAATTACGATTAACCCAATAACGGGTGTAGGTACTTTAGAAATGCCCTCTACCGTGTTGATAGAAGGGCTAACGTTAAGCAAAGAAACCGGCCGCACCGTCTTTTACGGCTCCGTAAACACCGCACTCTGGGTATATGACATGGACGCGAATACGTTAGACGTGGCTTGCACCAACTTGTTTGGCGAAACCGAGGCCCTAGAAATGATGCCAGACGGCCTGTTACTGGTTGGCACTCACAACGTCCCTTTTGGGCTACACGCCTTTAACCCCGAAACCTGTGAAGTCATTATGGCTGATGAGACACTTACCAATCAGTTTAATGATGTAGAAGGTATCGCGTTGCCGGTTGAAGCCTGTACGGATTAAAGGAATAAACGGATTTGCACCCTAATAAAAGGGTTGTTTTTGCCGGAGCAGGTTTATAATCTGCTCCGTAACTTTTGCCGGAGCAGGTTTGCAACTAATGCTGGAAAGCGGAATTTCCATACCACCCCAACGCCAACGGCTAAAGCCGTTGTCTAAAAGCTCAAGTACCCTAAAGGGCACTATAAGAGAGTTAGTAGGCTTTAGCCTACTTTGGCTTTCAGACGGCTGATGCTGTTGGCTCGGTAGCTATCCCAAAGGTGCCGACTTTATCAGCCCCCTCACCCTAAATTCCTGACATTCCTTACATGAAGTGGGCCAGGCAGAGGCCGAACACTGATCAGATTTTGGCGTTTCTAGCTATCCGTTTATTTCGCGTATCCGTTGTACTATCAGATAGATACCAATTGCAACGGCATTGTGTTTACCATGCACACTCGAAAATGACTTACACCGGAGTCCAAGATTTATCTTGGGCTTAAAATATATATATGGGGCCGTCTTATGACTCTAATATCTCAACAGAAAAATTCGTTTATCCGCGTAATTAGTTGTACTATCAGATAGATACCAATTGCAACGGCATTGTGTTTACCAAACTAAACTACAAAGATTCGTTATAAGATAAACTACAAGGATTCGTTAATCCAACTCGTTCCGAAGAACGCTATTCAATCCGCAAAGGTTTTGAGAAGAGAAAGATTTGATACTCTAAACTAAAATCCCTTATTAGATACAATCCTTGTAGATGAAACGTGCCAAACGGTTTTATGGCCCCCAATTAGGGTCTAATAACCGTACAAAATGAATGGTCAAATAGTCGTACAACGAATTACGCGGATAAACGAATTAGGGTAAGTACAACGAATTACGCGGATAAACGAATTAAGTACAACGAAACTTTCAACTCGTTCAGAAGAACTACAAATATTGTCTATGCGAATTAAGGGTTAAATTGAATCTTATCAATTCAAATTATTCAACACCGAGACACGGAGTTACACTCTGTGGACTCCGTGTTGAAAATAAAATCATGGCCCACAAAATAAACGCACGCACGCAAAAGACATCCAAATAAACTTGCGCATGCAAGCGTCACTAGCGTGCGTTATTTTCTTAACAAATTGACGCTCTGATTTGGGGGCCATAAAACGTTTTGAATGTTTTCAAATTAAAGTCTGGCCCCCATGTTGCTCAATAATACCAGTTCAGAAAACATTGATGTTTATCAAAGATAGGAAGAATGGTGACGAAGAAAACGAATTGAGTACAACGAATTGAGTACAACGAATTGAGTACAACGAATTTGGAAATAAACGAATTTAAAAATTCGGGCGCAACTACCAGTCGTCGTTTGCCCTGCCAAACTAAAGTTTGGACTCCTGAACGTACTTACTTAAAAATCCGTTTACTCCCCAAATCCGTTGTACTTTCAGTCTAGTTTTTGTGATTGATTAATGTCAGCGGGAAAATGCGCCCGATTTATTTACCTATTATCTGTACAGCCACTTTACGCTGCCTTGGGCCATCCAATTCAAACAATAAAACTGATTGCCATGTACCTAATGATAAACACCCGTTCACCAACGGTACGCTCTCATGACTACTCAAAAGCATTGCCAATATATGTGAATGGGCGTTTTTCGGCTCATCCGATGGGCAATCCCTTAAATGAATATCATTGTGCTTATAAGGCCTCTCAGGAGAAGCGATTTCCTTAAAAAACAACCGTAAATCATCCAGCAGACGTGGTTCGTATTCATTAACGGCCAAGGCTGTCGTTGTATGGCGCGAAATAATATTCACCATACCTTCCTTAATCCCACTTTTTGTGACTTCCTCAGTTAGAGACTCCATTAAATTATATATTTGGATACCTTCGCCCGTTTGCAAAGTAATTTCATTAAAATAGATATTCATTTTTCCCTCAAAACTCCAGGGGCGTTGCCCCTGGCTTTAATAATACTCAAAACTCCTGGCTTTGGGTTTATTTTTCTGAAAAACCGGTGGGCAACGTGTTGCCCACCAAAACCCTCAATTATTCATGGCGAGGTTTTAAAAACCCCGCATGAAAGTTGTCATCGGGCAAATTGGACTACGAAACCCGCTTAAGATGCACATCTTGCGGTAGATAAGGTATTGTTATACCGACCACTTTAAAGCGATCCCAAATCTTAAACAACACCTCTGATTTGACCACTATCCAGTCTGCCTGAGCCATGTCGATAAAATAGTCTATGCGAAAAGTCACTTTGAAATCCGCAAATTCCCACAGAAAAACATGATATTCATACAACTCATCAGGTGGCTTATTATAATTGATAACTTCTGGTATGTCATCCAGCACACTTTTGATAATCTTTTCAGCCAAATGCAGATCATCCTCATAACTGATGCCCACATACAAACTAGTACGTCTTATCGAATGACGAGTAATATTGGTAACGGGAGCAGAGATAATGTCCGCATTAGGCACTCTGATTTCTTTCCGATCCAGCGTTCGGAGAGTCAGAGAACCCATTCCAATTTGCGTGACTATTCCTGAAGAACCACCAATTTCCACTAAATCGCCACTTCGCAAGGGACGTTCTACCAACAATAAGATGCCACTGAGAAAATTATTAACGATATTTTGCAAGCCAAAACCGATGCCAACACCGACGGCGCCAGCAAACACTGTCAACGCGGTTGGATCGAATCCTATGGCTTTTAAGGCAATCAACAGCCCAATCAATACCACCGCATACTGAATAAATACAGAGAGGCTATGCCGTACTCCGGTATCAGTGACATTTCCCAAAATCCACCGATAGGTGACTTGGCGAGACCAACCGCCAAACCAGAACACGGCCCAGAGGAGTACAATTGTCAGTAGCACATGCCCCACTGTGAATGCCTTACCATCAGCAAATTCAAACAACGGAAAGTCATATAGTTGCACCATACTTTGCTTGATAGCCACATCAGAAGACCAACCGCTCAGCCAAAGGAATGTCATCACGGCCAGCACTATCAGGGCCAGTCCTAGCACTTTATCCACTAAAGGAATAATATCTTCGGCCCAGAGTGAACCATAACTGCTGTGTTTTAAAGCCAAGTTTTTCAATCCGTTAATCAAATCCGCTAACAGTCCCCGTGCAATCAACCAGCCAGTCAACACCAACAAGAATAAACTCAAATTTTCGGCAACCGTCCAGCCCAAGCTAATGTAGCCAATCACCCCTGATATTGAAACGGCCAGAATGCCCAAAGGTACCAATAAAGTGACGAGGGAAGTGACCAATAGCCAATAGCCTTGAACACTCTCGGACAGAGCGCTTAGCATTATCTTACGAATACGCATGAGAGGCAGCACCAGCAACGCTAACAGGAGCATAAACACGGTGTCGATCATATCCAGTGCCGTTAAGGAAAGCCTTGACGCATATTCTTCCGACTCCACATGTAGCAGTGCCGTAATGACTGTCAATATGCCTAAGACAATAATCAGCCCGCGCAGTTGCAGAGAGAGTTTGGTACGAGGTGGTTGAAGGTCGGATAACAGTAACCAAGACAAGCTAATGAGCAATTGAGTCCCTAACCAAATCAATAACAGAATAAGCGTGACAATGAGGGTTAATTGGGTCGGTTGCGTCAGCCACAGGAGTAATAAAACCACACCTGTGACGGCAATGCTCCCGGTATTCATACGCAACAGGCTTAATCCTAGCAATAGATGATTGACCAAACGACTGCGTTCTTTTTGACTGTCTAACGTATTGATTATCCGCGTAAACCACGCCCTCATGCCCTTGGTTAAAATTAACCAAATCAGCAGAACAATGCTGATAACAATCCAGCGCTGAGCTGGCGTTTGTTGAAAGGCTTGTATAAAACCGCGCCCGGTGAGTAGTAACTGTTGCAGCAACAGACTGGGTATTGTACTGATTTCTCCCAGTAAAGTTTGCCATTCAGCCATGCTTGCCGGCAATTGCCGCTGTCTAAAAAGGGCGCGACGCAAGCTTTCTTTATAAGCATTTTCGAGCAGCTTCTGTAACTCTCCCGTTTGAGCTAACAATGTGGGCATTTTGTCCAATTCTTGTTGCAGACTCTTTTGGAGTTTTGCCAACAATTTTTTAGTTTTTTTGTTATATTTAAGTGATTTGCCGGTAAAATGGCTACCCAGTTTTTCAGTCACTTCCTGTTGTTGTTCCAAGAGGTCAATTTGACTTTGCAGCAATTCTTGTAAAGCGATAGTGTCTTGTAATAAGGCTCCTGTTTCTTGGATCATGGACTGGGTATTCTCAAGCTGACTTTGAGAAAAAACTTCCGTCGTTTCTTGCTCAACGGCCGTTTGCCCCAACTGTAGTTGTTCTTGGATATGCTGAATCTTTAACCGACGTTCAACCTGCTCTGCCAGTTCATTGGCTTCTTGAATCTGGACTTTAAGCAGATAACGGTGAGCCGCGTTCTCCTCTGAAGCCGGCATTTTGTCTAATTGCCAGCGTAATTCGGCCGCACGCGCCAGATGGCGTTGCCGCTCTTTTTGAATCTGGGCTTCTAACTCTTGCTTTTTACGCAACTTATGCACGGCTTGCAATTTTTCATGCCATTCAGTCGCCAGTTCTAAGCTTTTTTTGGCCTGTTCAATACGCTTCTTGAGCGTTTCAAGTTGTTGTTCATCCAACTCAAATGTCTTTTGTTGCAAGTTGACTTGGCTCTCAAGCTCTAAAACCCGCCGTTCTTGTAATTTCTCTTGTTCAGGTTCGGCCGGCGGCTTTTTACGGACAGTTTATAGCTTTTTTTGCCCTTCATTGACAGTGTTGCGTTCTCTCTCCAAATTGGTTTCAGCACTTTTGCTTTCTAAAATCAGAGTTTGGACATCTACATCGGCGGCCTCCTTGTCTATGGCCGCTTTTTCAAGCATTTTTGTTAGCTTTTCAACCGGCAGTTGTGCTGCTTCCAGACTGGTAATTTTATTGGGCAATTCTTTCTGCTCAGTCTCCAGGGTTTTTTGATTGTGTTCAAGGCCCACTTGTGCCTCAGCCATCGCTTGTTCCCGTTCTTTAAGTCGACGCTGTTGAGGCAGGGTTTGCAACTGGCTATGCCAGTCTATCGATAAAATGGTTCGCTTGATGGCTATTTCAGCTTGTGCCTTGATGATGTTGAGATGTTGTTGGGCAAGCTCAACGGCCTTTTCTTGCAACGCAACCTCATTTTCAACCTCGGAAATGCGCTGATTTTGGGCAACGGTTTGTTCTTCTCGCGGAAACTTGGTGAGTTCTTTGAACGTCGTTTGGATTTCCGTGAGACGCTGGCGTAGTGGCTCCAGTTCAGGTTGAACACGTTGACGCTCCAAGCGGAATTCTTCCACCTTCTGGTTAGCGGCTTGCCTTTCCGCGGCCGCTTTGTCCAACATTTTTTGGGTGATTTTGTCAGTTGTTTCCAAGCTGGCTATTTTTTCCCGTAGTGCTTGCTCCTCTGCTTGCACGGCGGCTTGCGCCTTCTCCAGCTTGGCTTGTGCCTGAGTGACTATCTTTTGCCGTTTTTCAAGCCATTCCTGTGTCACTGTGATGGTGGCCGAGTCTAAGGGTTGGGCCTCGCCAGAATTCGGATTAGCAACAGGTTCCGCATTCACGGGCAAGCCAACCAGGCTGAAACAGATAGCTAGGCAATAGACTATGAGTTTGTCTAAAGACATTTTGTTAAACCTTCTTCCTCTGTGAACCCAGAAATCCGATTTTATGTTTCAAAAAAATCGGATTTCTTTCGTTTTTTGGTGGTATGGAAACTTCTGCTTTCTTGCACTAGGTGAAACACTAGGGAAAACGATTAAACCTCCCCAACCCCGTACTTACCTTTACCCACAAGTGTCCAAAATTAATCATTAATCATTAATCATTAATCATTAATCATTACATAAGCTATTCTATTAAAACAATCACTTAACTGTGACTCATTCATTAACCACTCACACTTAACGGTTAAAATTGACTTATTTTCAATAACATACCTACTTGTGGGTAAAGATTAGAACCCCGTAGGGGTTGAATGTGAATAGCCCTAGGTGAAACCTAGGGAAAACGATTAAACGGCTCCCAACCCCGTAGGGGTTGAATGTGAATAGCCCTAGGTGAAACCTAGGGAAAACGATTAAACGGCCCCCAACCCCGTAGGGGTTGAATGTGAATAGCCCTAGTGGAATTATTCTGTCGCTGATTCTTCAGGCATAACCTGAGCCCCGATACTTGAGATTGGAACATAGTGCTGCTCAATCTTCAAAATATAGACGGTGGTGTCCTCAAAATGACAATGTTTCATTTCAGCCACTATGAGGCCAATATCATCTTTTTTGGGATAAAAAGAATCCCAACCATTTTTACCGCCTTTTTCCTTAGTCTCTGGACTAGGCCATGTTAAACACTCTGTTGTGTTGATGGCTTCGTAAATTTGCCCAACATCGGTTATTTTGGCTTTCTTTTGAGGAGTCGGTTCACTGGGTTGCGAAGTGGATTCACTGGGTTGCGAAGTGGATTCACTGGGTTGCGAAGTGGATTCACTGGGCGACGCTGGGGCCTGTTGTGGGGACGCACTCGTGCTACTACGAGTGGGCTGTAACCGCGCTTCTAGCTCCGCCAATGTCGATGATTCTGGATTGACCAGACGCAAACTGGCTAAAAACTGCTTGGCCTTGCTTGGTTTTCCCTGATCCAAGGCCCGTTTTGCCCACTTCGCATAACGGGCCTCAATTTTTTCTAGGCCCGCCAACGCTTCAGCATTGGTTGACTCTGTTTTCAGCACTTCTTGATAACACGCCAAAGCGGTACCGCCTCTGCCGCTCGTCAAACGATTGGCTTGTAAATGTCTTTCGCACTGGCGCAACTGTTGCGAGACATCGGCCGTGGCGTGAACGGGAAAAAGTGCAATGACTACGCTTAAACATGCACCTAGACAATACACCCTGAATTTGAATAAAGACATTTTGTTAAACCTTGTTTTGATGGGTAAAATACTCTATAATCCGTCCAAACTTGAGTTTGGCAGGAGTCGTTTGGCAGGAGTCGTTTGGCAAACCTAATTCAATTCAACTCAACTGTCGCAGTTCTAAAAAAACCGTAATAAGTACGATTAATGCCGTCGATACGCATTGACTAAGAAGTTATAAAATTTATCACCCATCAAAGGGTAATAACCTTGACGTAAATCAATATTCCGTTCGTCAGTGTCAAATACCCGTTCACAGGCGATAAATCGCCTACTACAAAACCTTAACACAAAGATGAATCAGAATTTTCAGAATTTTAGAATTTTCAGAATAAAACCTTTTTATCTCTTATGTTTATTCGGTTCATTCTAAAATTGAATAAAATTCTGATTCAGGCATTGTACAAGAAAATTCATGATTCGGTACTTATTCATAAGGCCTTCAAGAAAATCAATTCGCCAGCCTGGCCCTCAAAAAAACCGCCAGAAGTGGGATACACCCGCGAATTTGCAAAACCTTGTGTGCCTAAATTCGTTTATCCGCGCAATTCGTTGTACTTCTATCCGCGCAATTCGTTGTACTATTTATAGGGCCTTCAAGAAAATTCGCCAACATGGCCCTCAAAAACCGCCAGAAGTGGGACACACCTATTCCAGTGCTGTGATTAGCCCACCAAAACGATGGTGGGCAACAACGTTGGGTGGTACACGTTTTTAGGCTTAACTTAATGGCATTGAGGCTTAAGATACCTGTCTGTTATTAACGCGGTTTGTGATGACACAAGTCACAACTGACTTGTTGGCCTTTTTGCAAAGTGACTGTGCTGCCTTCTACTCTAAAGCTGCGGTTGGCGGCCACTTTAGACAAGGGTGTGCCTTCTAAGCTTTTGCCATGACAAGCTTTACAACTGTTGGCATCACGCTCATAAAAGTCTTCATGTTGTTCATCCACCCAACGGCCATCGTTAACATTATGCATGCCGTGTGGGCCCTTAGTTGTCATCGGCAAACTGCCCGGCGCATGGCAACTATCACATTCGATGATCGTACCGACATGCCCTTGTAACTGGATAGCCGTCAAATTATCGTTGGCATTCGCTTCCGGATTCGGCCAGATTGCATGAGGACTGCCATGACAACCTTCGCAAGCGACTCCGCCATGTCCTTTACTATTGCGGAACAAAGTATTGTTATTTTCGGCAAAGCGTTTGTTTGAAGCGAGTAGCGGCGACGCAGACGGATCGCCAACTTTATAAGCTTGCCGCAAGCGAATACCGTCCTTCTCAAACACCAAGCCTTCGCCCGTCAGATGATTGACAGCATCACCGGTATGACAAGATTGGCAACGTGGCAAATCAACCCAAGAACGACGTGTGCCACTTTTGCCATCAACACGGCCGCCCTCAAGCAACGGAAATTCTCCACCTACCGCCAACATACCGCCGTGACAAGCCTCACACTCTAAGCCAGCCGTCTTCATCGCGCCACGTTGACATTGAGTGTTTTTGCCAGGATGGCACTGATAACAGGTTTGTTCTGTCGGTGCGCCGGTTGGGAAAACGAGATTTCCCTGTGCATTATGCACATTACCATGAAATTCATGCATCACTTGGGACAAAGTCGGCAAATCCTGTTGTTTTTCCGTCGGCCCGTTTTTGGCTAAATCCAACGGTGGCGAATAATGGCAACTGGCACACAGCACTGGCGTTGAGTTTTGCAAATGGGTATTATGTTGCTTATCGTGTAAACTCAAGATATTTTTCTTGGCTTGCACTTCCAAGTCGCCATCCGTCGCCCACGTCATAGTGGGATCATTAGCCGCCATTTCTCCGCTGGCATGACAATTTCGGCAATCCGTCTCCTGAGCAACCGGCACCACGACATCCGTTTCGCCCAACAACTCTCCGCTCTGTTTACTATGGGCACTCACTCGTAACATGGGATAAGTATTAATTCGCCCGGTATCATCCAATGGTGTGATAGGAATACCGTCGGCACTAAACCAGTTATGTTGGGCATCATAATGCAGTGGCTGCTCGCCCGGGTTTTGCGGATTATCGGCTGGCATATATAAGCCGGTTAAACCTTTCCCCGGTGGCAAATCCATCCCAAACAAGTCTGTGGCATACTGCCAAAAATCCGTTTTGCCGACGCTGTTGGAATTGATAGAATTATTACGATCCATCACCGGAGAATAACGCACTTCGACTTGAGTTGAATCAAGCAATTGTGGCTTGCCATCGCTACCCTGACTCACGACTTGTGCATTCACCACATTAAACGGTGGCAAAATGGAAAACACGGAAAATTCCTTGTCCATACAGTGCATCCCCAAATCGTTAAAGGCAAGCACCTTGACTTGGCTCACAACCGGCGTGTTAGGGAGCGACTCGGTGGGCGATGGCGTATTATCTTGAACTTCACCACCATCGCTAAGACAACCCGATAGCCCGACTATCAGCAAGAGGAGTGCTAGATTCATGTTTTTCATAGTCAATAGTATCCTTCAGTTATTAATATTAGCGGCATATTAACGCGGTTATCTTAAGATAAACTTAACAGAAATGGCCTAAATTCTTAGTTAGAGGCACTACAATAAATCAATAGGCTACGTACGGACTTACGGGGATAAACGAATTACTCGCTCTAGTACAACGAATTACTCGCTCTAGTACAACGAATTACGCGGATAAACGAATTAAGTACAACGAATTACGCGGATAAACGAATTAAGTACAACGAATTACGCGGATAAACGAATTAATGACGTAAGTACAACGAATTACGCGGATAAACGAATTAAGTACAACGAATTACGCGGATAAACGAATTAAAATAATTAAGTACAACGAATTACGCGATTTTATCCGTTATTATAACGAATCCTTGTAGTTGCTTTTATTATAACGAATCCTTGTAGTTGCTTTGTTAAGAAAACGTTAAGATTGGGCGACTAATCTATCATCCTCATTCATACCGTCGGTAAGGATTTTATCCGTTATTATAACGAATCCTTGTAGTTGCTTTGTTAAGAAAACGTTAATATTGGGCGACTAATCTGTCAGCCTCATTCATACTGTCGGTGATGATTTTATCCGTTATTATAACGAATCCTTGTAGTTGCTTTTATTATAACGAATCCTTGTAGTTGCTTTGTTAAGAAAACGTTAAGATTGGGCGACTAATCTATCAGCCTCATTCATACCGTCGGTGATGATTTTATCCGTTATTATAACGAATCCTTGTAGTTGCTTTTATTATAACGAATCGGCCTGTAGTTGCTTTGTTAAGAAAACGTTAAGATTGAGCGACTAATCTATCAGCCTCATTCATACCGTCGGTGATGATTTTATCCGTTATTATAACGAATCCTTGTAGTTGCTTTTATTATAACGAATCGGCCTGTAGTTGCTTTGTTAAGAAAACGTTAAGATTGGGCGACTAATCTATCATCCTCATACATACCATCGGGGATGATTTTATCCGTTATTATAACGAATCGGCCTGTAGTTGCTTTTCATAAGCAACGAATCGGCCTGTAGTTGCTTTGTTAAGAAAACGTTAAGAACCATCGGGGATGAAATTATGTTGTTCGCCACCGAAACTTCAAAGCCTCAAGTCCGTATCTGGGATTTGCCAATCCGTTTGTTTCATTGGTTACTGGTTTTAGCCTTTATTCTAGCATGGCTCAGTCAAGGCGATGCTCGTTATTTAGATGTCCATGTTTTTTCAGGTTATTTATTCTTAGGCCTACTGAGTTTTCGTGTGTTATGGGGACTTATTGGTAGCCATTATGCCCGGTTTCATCATTTCGCTTTTGGGCCCAAGGCCGTTTGGCATTATCTGAAAACGTTGCCCACTGGGCCGCGCCAACACTTTCTTGGACACAATCCGGCCGGCAGTTGGGCAATATTTATTATTTTAGGCTTGGGCTTAATTGTCTCACTAACCGGTTTGTTGACTTTGGGTGGTGAGGAGCGACATGGGCCTTTTGCCGGTATAATTGGTTTTGCGTGGGGCGAAATGTTTCATTGGTGGCATGAGGTGATGGCGTGGCTGATGTTAGGACTCGTTTGCATACACATCGCGGGGGTGCTGATAGAAAGTGGGTTGCACCGTGAAAATCTGATTAGGGCCATGATCACTGGCTTCAAATCTACGATTATCCAACAAGCCAGCGTTCATCGTCACGAATTCACCCCTGAACAGTTACAAACAACGATTACTGATTCTGGTAGTGTTCCTCGTCACGGTTTGACAGCGGCCGTCCTTATTTTTACTGTACTTGTCGGCAGCGGGAGTTATTTTTATGGCTATCTAACTCAAACAGAAAATAATCCTTATTTGCCCTTCATCGGCCCTGAATTACCAGACAACGGCCTCTGGCGCGAAGCCTGTGGCGAGTGCCACCTTGCCTATCATCCAACACTTTTACCGGCTCGCTCTTGGCAACGAATGTTGGCAGAACAACATGACCATTTTGAGGAAGATTTAGATTTGGATGAGGACACGTTGGCAGAACTTCACAGGTTTTCGGCAGAAAACGCGGCCGAAAGTGTACTAACGGAAGCCGCGTGGAAAATCAACCGCACGACACCGCCTGAACAATCCCTGCTACGCATCACCAAAACGCCTTATTGGAGAGAACAACACCAAAATATCGCTGATGAAATATGGCAACACCCCGATATTAATTTTCAAGGAAATTGCGGTGCTTGTCATTTAGACGCAGAACTTGGCACGTTTGAAGACGCGGCTATGCGCTTGCCAACAACAATACCTTGAAATCAATAAATTTAGTTAGTAGTAGGCAATCACTACCTGTTTGTAGGTTTGTAGGTTTGTAGTAGGCGATTTATCGCCTAAAAGTACTAGAAACGAGTTCAACTCAAACGGAGAAAAACTGATGAAGAAGTCTCTAATCGTAGCAAGTCTTGCACTGTTACCTCTCTCAAATCCAATGTCTGTCTACGCGAGCGATGCCGTAGATGAATTGTTGGCTGAATACCGTTCTCAAGGTGCCGGCGAATTCAGCGCGGAAGCGGGTAAAACCTTGTGGTTTCAAGAATTTATCCATGCCAAAACGGGCAAAGTTCGCCAGTGTACAACTTGCCACACCAATGACTTACGCAAGAAGGGCAAACACGCTCGCACTGGCAAAGTCATTAAACCGATGGCGCCCGCCGTCAACCCGGCACGTCTGACAAAGCTCCAAAAAATTCGCAAGTGGTTGAAACGCAACTGTAAATGGACGCTAAGCCGCGAATGCACCGCGCAAGAAAAGGGTGATATCCTAACCTTTATCCAACAGTAGTCCAAACTTTAGTTTGGCAGTCGTCCAAACTTTAGTTTGGCAGTCGTCCAAACTAACGTTTGGCAGTCGTCCAAACTAACGTTTGGCAAGGAGTCCAAACTAACGTTTGGCAGGGTGAAAAAAAAGTGTACCTGGGGCTATTCATATTCAACCCCTTTGGGGTTGGCGTTTAATATATTTACCATTCCCCAGGTTTCACCTGGGGCTATTCATATTCAACCCCTTTGGGGTTGGCGTTTAATATATTTACCATTCCCCAGGTTTCACCTGGGGCTATTCACATTCAACCCCTTTGGGGTTGGTGCGTGGTTTTGTCGTTTCCCCAGGCTTTTCATTCACAATTCACAATTCACAATTCACAATTCACAATTCACAATTCTTTGGAGAATGATATTATGAAAACGCTATTGACAGCCCTGATGATGGCAATAATGTTGTTGACTTACACCCTACCCGTTTCGGCTGACGACGACGGTTGGCAAAAATGGTTTGGCTCATTTTTCTCAGACGATGATCACGATGACGATGACGATGATCATGATCATGACGATGACGATGACGAGCGCGTTACCGCCGTCAACAACGAAAACTACCGCGAAGAATGTGGCAGTTGCCATTTCGTCTATCAACCCGGACTTTTGCCGGCACGCTCATGGCAAAAGCTGATGGGCAATCTCGAAGATCACTTTGATGACAACGCGGAATTGGAAGCCGATGCCCAACAAACGTTAACGGATTATCTGGTTAAAAACGCCGCCGACTTTTCACGAGATAAATTCTCAAGGAAGCTCATCCGCCGCTTATCCAAGACAGAAACACCGCTGCGTATTACTGAACTGCCCTACTTTGTGCATGAACATGACGACGTGCCAAAAAGACTGGTAAGCGGTAATCCCAAAGTGAAATCCTTCAGCTATTGCGACAAATGCCACACACGCGCTGACAAAGGCGATTATTCTGAAGACAATATCCGCATTCCCGGCTACGGGCGTTGGGATGATTAACGCAATGAATGGAACTGCCGAGGTTTTTAAAACATCGGAGGTTTGCTCGCAATTGCCAGTTGTTTCGTTCATTCGGAACGAACCTAAGGTGTCAGCGCCGCTAATTCCTGAAACCTTGGCAATTCTCCATGGAAAATATGACAAAACGTCTGAAGACAGTTGCTATTCGGACATTGCGGGGTACGCCATATTATGTACTGTAATTGCGGGGTACTGCTAACACAAAAAATGTGATTTAATGGCACTTACTTCAATTGTCTGAATCAGAATTTTCAGAATTTTAGAATTAACAGAATATAAGATTAGAATTAACAGAATATAAGAAATTAATTGTCTGACTCAGAATTTTCAGAATTTCAGAATTAACAGAATAAATCTTCATGGCTAACCGATTTATTTAGCCACACCTTTGTTAATAAAGTGAACGAACCAAGTATGGGAGCATCCTTGTCTTTAATTCGTTGATTTCTAAATTCGTTGTACTAGATATTACGGCTATTTTCACAGTAAATCATGATATCGAGTCAGGTTTCATTCTGAAAAGTCGAAAATTCTGTTAATTCTGATTCAGACAATGCCTTAAGTGCAATTAGGATGATTGTTGTGTATTTTGTTCGCATGGCTCTGTTCCATGCCCACCTATCCAAAGGTAAATCAAGCAGTTGTAGTCATTAATAAATATGAATACTCAAGAACTCACATTAATTATTTTTATGGTTGTGGCCGCTCAGGTTGCCATTTTCGCTTTAATTGCATTTTATCGGCATTGGCGCTCCTACGAGGAACTGAAAAAGCGTTTGGATTTTCTTGAAGACAATCAAGAAGAATCTATTTCGCATAGCATATTACCCGTTTCACCCCCAAAACCATCATGGACTGGGTTTCGTGATTTTCGAGTTCAGCGTAAAGTGGTTGAAGATCGAAATAAAACAATTTGCTCGTTTTTTCTAACGCCAATTGATAGAAATCCACTGCCCTCATTCAAACCAGGACAGTTTCTGACTTTTCAATTGGATGTCAAAAACGAAGTAAGACAAACATCAGAAAAGGTGGTTAGATGTTATTCTCTTTCGGATAAGCCAAGTCCTGATTATTTCCGCGTGACGATAAAAAGAGTGCCGGCTCCTTCAAAGGTTCCTAATGCGCTGCCTGGGATCGCGTCTAACTATTTCCATGATAAAGTGCATGAAGGTGATATCTTAGCAGTCAAAGCACCGGCTGGTCATTTCTATTGGAATAAGGAGGAAAAGCACCCCATTGTCTTAATAGGGAGCGGGATCGGTATTACGCCCATGCTGAGCATATTAAACACTTGGATTCACACTGATTCTAAGCCTGAAATAGGGATCTATTATGGTGTTCGCAATAGCGATGATCATATCATGAAAGACTATTTAGAGGATGTGGTAAAAACGCATCAGAATTTACACCTTCATGTTGTTTACAGTCAACCCAAACAACAAGATATCAACGGAACTGATTACCATCATTTAGGCCATATTGATATTACTTTATTGCGTCTAACCCTACTTTTGAAACTTTATCAGTTTTATGTATGCGGCCCTAAACAAATGATGGAGACTCTTGTTCCTGATTTGAGAGATTGGGGCGTTCCTGATAATAATATTCATTATGAGACGTTTGGACCGTCTTCCCTTACCAAGCCTGAGAAACAACGCCCTTCTTCTGTGGAAGCCGAAACAACATCAGAGCTTACCGCCGTGACTTTCAGCAAGTCAGGAAAGACATATCAATGGAATAGCGGTGCCGCTTCCCTGCTTGAGTTTGCAGAAGAAAACGGAATCCCGATTGATTCGGGATGTCGTGCCGGTAGTTGCGGCAGTTGCCAAACCACAATTGAATCCGGTGAAGTAGAATACGTCCAATCGCCAGATATTGATCCTGAACCAGGCACCTGCTTACTTTGTGTTTCAGTGCCTAAGACTCATCTCACTTTGTCAGCCTAATAATCATGAACAAGTCATTATTCCAGAAAGAAGTTGTTCCGTTTTTCTTGATGTTCGCTTTATTGATGGTTGCAACCATTATAATGGACTTCCTACTACACCAATTTCAGTTGGTTTGGCTCGGACGTTACTTGGGGATTCCTGGCACTCTTTTTATTCTCTTGTCATTTCTCTATTCCTTGAGAAAGCGCAAGATGATCCATGTTGGAAACCCAAAATTATGGCTCAATTTACATGGGTTTCTTACTTGGGCTGGAACACTCATGATCTTAGTCCACGCTGGTGTTCATTTTAACGCGATTTTGCCTTGGTTGGCTGTCATTGCCATGCTTGTCAATGTGATTAGCGGATTGACGGGAAAGTTTTTATTGAATAGATCGCAACGGTATTTGTCATCCAAAAAAGCCAATTTAGTGCAGCAAGGGTTCTCTAACAAGGGTATCGAAAAAGAGATATTCTGGGATGCGGTGACATTAGATTTAATGAATAAATGGAGGGCGGTACATTTCCCAATTACTTTGGTTTTTATCGTCCTGTCCCTCAGTCACATCATCAGTATTTTTCTATTTTGGGAGTGGAAATGAATGAACAAAATAGCCGTTAAATTTCTCATCCGAGTTAACCTGTTAGCCTGCATATTCCTAGTTTTTTGGTATCCCCATTTGATGGTGAGTCCGGGAATACTCATGGAAGGACACCAGGACTTAACAACAGATTGTTTTTCATGTCACACCATTTTCAGAGGAAGTTCTTCTGAAAAGTGTATTGCCTGCCATTCTGGTGCTGAAATTGGTCTGGTGACAACCAAGGGGGTGACAATTCAGAACAAAAAAAATGTGTCATTTCACCAAGAACTGATTGAGCAGGATTGTGTGGCTTGCCATACTGATCATCATGGAATGAAGGTTTATCGAAGTATCCAACGCTTTTCTCACGAATTGTTGAGTCTATCGGTGCAAAACAATTGCGATACCTGCCATCAGGAGCCAACAGACGCTTTGCACCAGAAGACATATGGAAACTGTGACCAATGTCATAGTCAAACCAAGTGGGTACCTGCAATGTTTGATCACGGCAAGTATTTTCGTTTTGACTCACACCACGAGACTGACTGTGTCACATGCCATATGAACAATGACTATAGCCAATATTCGTGTTACGAATGTCATGAACATAGCCCCTCAAAAATAAGAGAGGAGCATCATGAAGAAGGTATCTATGATTATGATAATTGTACGGAGTGTCATCGTAGCGGCGATGAGGATGAAGCTAAACGTCTTTGGCAGTCAAAAAGCAGACAATCTGATTATCGCCCATTCAGCGGCAAGGACTTCGATAAAAGAAAACACCAACGACATGAGAAAGATGATGATGAAGAAAATGCTAAAGTGAAAGGTCGAATCATTGCCATTAACGACAACTTGATTACTATCAAGGTTTATAAAGCTAAGCGTTTTCAACTGAACAGTGACACGGTGCAAGCCGATATACAGAATGCACAATTTGAGCATGGCAATCGTGCCGATTTGCGTCAAGATGCTTTTGTTGAAGTTGAAGGGCGTTGGGATGGCAACCGTCTTTATGCCACCGAAGTTGAATTTGAAGATGATGATTGAACATAATTTTTAATACTCCCCTCCCCAGGTTTCACCTCAATGCCATATCGTACCGCTTTTGGGTGAGGGCAACCATAAAGGATTGCCCCTACATTACATAACGGTTTGTAGGGGCAATCCCACGTGCAAAGCCCTTAACTTAATGGCATTGAGGTTTCACCTGGGGCTATTATCTCGCGTAGCGAATTACTGCGTTTCACATTCAACCCCTTTGGGGTTGGCGTTTAATATCTTTACCATTCCCCAGGTTTCACCTCAATGCCATTAAGTTAAGGAACTCTTTGATTTTGCTATATTTTTATTAAAAAACGCCCCGTCGTGCCATATTTTTATCGAGGGGTGGGGTCGTAAGTCATTGTTTTTATTGAAAGTAAAAAATCGGGTACCCCACCCTAATACACAAAAAATTTTATTAAAAATCAATAGGTTATATCTTAACTTAATGGCATTGAGGTTTCACCTGGGGCTATTATCTCGCTCCGCTCGTTACTGCGTTTCATATTCAACCCCTTTGGGGTTGGCGCGTAGGGGCACATTTCCCACAGGTTTTCCTTAAGGCTATTCACATTCAACCCCTTCAGGGTTGGTGCGTGGTTTTGTCGTTACCTTCCCCAGGTTTCACCTGTGGCTATTCACATTCAACCCCTTCAGGGTTGGTGCGTGGTTTTGTCGTTACCTTCCCCAGGTTTTCCTTAAGGCTATTCACATTCAACCCCTTCAGGGTTGGCACTTTGATAAGGTATCAACAAAATCCGTTATAATCAGGTTAAAATAAACTCGTTTCAGGATGGAAACTCGATAAATAATTTCAGTTAAAATAAGTTAAAATAAAAAAATGAAAGTCAATATACCACCTATTAAATCTCAAGGTATAAAAACAAAGCTCGTTCCGTGGCTCAAGCATCTTGTGCCGGTGGATTTTGACGGGGTATGGATTGAGCCATTTATGGGAACGGGTGTTGTTGCATTCAATCTAGCACCACAACAGGCTGTGCTTTGTGATACTAACCCGCACTTGATTAATTTTTACAATGCCATTAGCGAAGGCGAAATCATCCCTGAAGTTGTACGTCATTTTCTGAATAATGAAGGTGCCAAGTTACTTGAAAAAGGGGAAAGCTATTATTATGAAGTGCGTGCTAGATTTAATCATGAACACAAACCGTTAGACTTTTTATTTCTGAATAGGGCGGGTTTTAACGGCATGATTCGTTTCAACAAAAAGGGAGAGTTCAATATTCCTTTCTGTCGTAAGCCACAAAGATTTGCACAAGCGTATGTCACCAAGATCGTAAACCAAGTGGATTACGTCGCAAAGCTATTTAAGCGCAAAGACTTCGTCTTTAAATGTCAAGATTTCAAAGAAACCATAAAAGCTGGAACCGAGGAAGATATCATTTATTGTGATCCACCGTACATTGATCGCCATGTTGATTACTACAATGGCTGGAATAAAGAACATGAAGAAGTCTTATTTCATGCGCTGTCTCAATCGCCCAGCCGATTTATATTATCAACTTGGCATCACAACGACTACAGAGAAAATGAATACATAAACACATTTTGGAATAAGTTTAACATTCTTACTCGTGAACACTTTTATCATGTTGGTGCTCGCGAAAAAAACCGTAATCCTATGATAGAAGCCTTCGTCACTAATTATGATGTTTCTCTTTATGAATTTGATGAACCAAAAACCCAAGAAAAATGAATTGTGAATTGTGAATGAAGATTTACAGCGCGTTGTCACTGTTGGTATTTTCTATATATGGCAAACTAATAATTGCCTCTAGCCCACCGCCGGCACGATTACGCAAGACAACATCTCCGCCGTGAGCGCGAGCAATATTTCTGGCGATGCTCAATCCTAAGCCGGTGCCACCCGTCGCACGGTTGCGGGACATTTCTAAACGATAAAAAGGCTCAAAGACGGTCTCTAAAGCCGCTTCTGGAATGCCTTGCCCTTCATCTGTCACAATGATCAGTAATTGATCGGCGTGTTTTTGGAGGGTGATCGTCACCTGTTGGCCGTATTTGTGAGCATTGTCAATCAGGTTGACAAAGCAACGCTTGAGAGATTGAAGGTGGACTGGATAAGGCGGTGGTGTGTAGCCCTCATCAATCGTTGTCGGCAATCCCATTTCTTCATAATCCGCTTGTAGGCTCTCTAATAAAGCACGAATGTCTAATAGTTGAATCTGTTCGATGTTTTCCATCCCCCGCATAAAATCTAATGTTGCCGCCGTCATGGATTGCATGTCATCCAAATCTCTGAGAAAGCTATCGCGGTGTTTTTGATCCTCTAATTGTTCCACCCGTAAGCGTAGGCGTGTGATGGGTGTTTTTAAATCATGGGAAACGGCTGTGAGAATATGGGCACGATCTTCTAAATAACGGGTGAGTCGCGTTTGCATGAGATTAAAAGCGTGAGCGGCGCGGCGCACTTCTGTCGGGCCGTTTTCAGATAACGGTGGATTATGAATGTCTCGTCCTAAATGTTCGGCGGCATCCGCTAAAATGGCTAAAGGGCGGGTGAGCCAGCGCACCGCCCAGAGGGACAAGCTCAGCACCGTGATCAACAATACCGCCAAAGTGATCATTAATCGCCAAGAGGTTGCTATGTCTTCATGAGTCGGATGAAAATGTTCAAAGTTAACCCAATAACCATCTTGCAATTGTATTTTAGCGAAAAACGGGGGATGCAAGCGCGATTGCAAGCCCAAACGGGTTATTAGAGTGTGAGTGGGCGGCGCGTTGCTTTCAACAAGACACAAGGATCGAGCATTTCCTAAACGGTTGTGCAGAACTCTCACGATGGACGCAAAAACCGGTGAATAGGTCGTTTCCGGTAAACAGTCAAAAGAGGGTTTTGAGCTTAAAAAAACTCGTAAACGCAAGGTGTTAAGCACCGCAAGAAGTGGTTCTCGTTTTTGGTGTGGCAAAGAATCCAACATTTGTACGGTTTCAGCCATACGCCAAGTTAATTGTTTTTCTTGGATTTGAGACATTTGCCGGTGCCGATCTTTAAATAGGATAATAATACTTAATAGTTGCGCTAACAACAAACCTGTCAGTAGCACTAAAACTAAACGACCAAATAATGAAGAAGGTAATAGGTGCATTGTGAATTGTGAATTGTGAATTGTGAATTGTGAATTGTGAATTGTGAATCATTCATCATTAATCATTCATCATTCATCATTGAATTGTGAATTGTGAATCATTCATCATTAATCATTCATCATTCATCATTGAATTTTGAATTGTGAATTGTGAATTGTGAATTGTGAATCATTCATCATTAATCATTCATCATTCATCATTCATCATTGAATTGTGAATTGTGAATCATTCATCATTAATCATTCATCATTCATCATTGAATTGTGAATTGTTAATTGTCTTTCTGCACTTCGGCTGCTAAGACATAACCTGCACCTCGCGCCGTTTTTATGATATTTGGCTTTTTAGCGTTTTCTCCTAAATGACGGCGCAGCCGCCCTACTAATACATCAATACTCCTATCAAAAGCTGAAGCTTCCCGCCCCTGACTCAATTCTAACAATTGATCTCGTGTCAACACCCGATTGGGATGTTCCAACAAAACGCGCAATAAACGAAATTCGCCCGCACTCAATGGAACCACCACTTTTGCTGGTGAGACTAAATGACGACTTACTAAATCTAGCGTCCAATCAGCAAAAAGCCATCGTGAACCCGTTTCTGCTTCTATTTCATCATGCCCCGGCAAAGCACGAGTGCGACGCAATATTACTTTAACTCGTACCAGTAACTCGCGTGGATTAAAAGGTTTAGGCAGGTAATCGTCGGCACCCATTTCCAAACCAATAATGCGATCGGTATCGTCTCCCAAGGCACTGATAATGAGAATGGGAATATTAAAACGGGCGCGTAGGTTGCGACACAGTTCTAAGCCATCTTCTCCGGGCAACATCAAATCTAATATTACGAGATCGATTTGTTTTTCATCAAATGTCTGCCATAAGGCTTTACCATTGCTCACGGCTGTTGCTCGAAAGCCATTTTTTTCAAGGTAATCCTGCAATAAGTGGCAGATTTCTGCGTCATCATCAACAATAAGGATATGATCAAGTCGGTTTTTCATAATAAGATTAACGATTTAGAAGGGGGCAATTCAAATTGTAAGTATAAGTAAACAAGGGCTAATGAGACAAACTTTCTAACAAAAAGGCCGATTTTAGACATAAACCGTTTATAAACTTTTAGTTTAATAGTGCCCATTGCACAATTCAAAGCTGAACCCAATTTGAGGGTGCCATTAAGTTAAAATTGAGTACAACGGATTATTAGACTGATAGTACAACGGATACGCGAAATAAACGGATTTTTTCGGGGTTAGTCAAACCTCAATGACGGAACCATTATCAATAATCCGTTTACTGTGAAAATAGCCATAACATCTAGTATAACTGATACGCGCGCCGAAACGGATTTTCATATTCGGGGGTGGCTAAATAAACTTAGCCATGACGATTTATTTCGTAAATCAGTTGTACTACTTTAATAAAATCAGTCAGTTATTCGTTACGATATGGCATTGAATTTGAAGGTGCCATTAAATTGTAAGCATAAGTAAACAAGGGCTAATGAGACAAACTATCTCGCAAAAAGGCCGGTTTGAGACATAAACCGTTTACAAACTTTTAGTTTAATAGTGCCTCATTGCACAATTCAAAGTTAAACCCAATTTGAGGGTGCCATTAAATTGTAAATGCGGATTAAGGGTTGAATTAATTATTATGAAATCAAGGATTTTAACGCATGCATGCGCCGCGTTTATTTGATTGTCTCTTGCGTGCGTCTTTTGCGTTTATTTCATTTTGTGGGCCATGATTTGATTTGAAAACCTTCAAAATGTTTTATGGCCCCCAAATTAGGTCGTCTAAATAACCCCTTTTTTCAGTTCACAGAGTGCCATAGAGTTATAATGCTAAGAATTAACGCACGCAAGTGACGCATGCATCAATGCCATTAAGTTAAGCTTTTGGGTGAGGGCAACCATAAAGGATTGCCCCTACATTACATAACGGTTTGTAGGGGCAATCCCACGTGCAAAGCCCTTAACTTAATGGCATTGACGCATGCATGCGCCGCGTTTATTTGGTTGTCTCTTGCGTCTTTTGCGTATGCATGCGTTTATTTCATTTTGTGGGCCATGATTTGATTTGAAATCAGATCGTTTTAACCCTTAATTCGCATTGTAAGCATAAGTAAACAAAGGCTAATGAGACAAACTATCTCGCAAAAAAGCCGGTTTGAGACATAAACCGTTTACAAACTTTTAGTTTAATAGTGCCTCATTGCACAATTCAAAGTTAAACCCAATTTGAGGGTGCCATTAAATTGTAAATGCGGATTAAGGGTTGAATTAATTATTATGAAATCAAGGATTTTAACGCATGCATGCGCCGCGTTTATTTGATTGTCTCTTGCGTGCGTCTTTTGCGTTTATTTCATTTTGTGGGCCATGATTTGATTTGAAAACCTTCAAAATGTTTTATGGCCCCCAAATTAGGTCGTCTAAATAACCCCTTTTTTCAGTTCACAGAGTGCCATAGAGTTATAATGCTAAGAATTAACGCACGCAAGTGACGCATGCATCAATGCCATTAAGTTAAGCTTTTGGGTGAGGGCAACCATAAAGGATTGCCCCTACATTACATAACGGTTTGTAGGGGCAATCCCACGTGCAAAGCCCTTAACTTAATGGCATTGACGCATGCATGCGCCGCGTTTATTTGGTTGTCTCTTGCGTCTTTTGCGTATGCATGCGTTTATTTCATTTTGTGGGCCATGATTTGATTTGAAATCAGATCGTTTTAACCCTTAATTCGCATTGTAAGCATAAGTAAACAAAGGCTAATGAGACAAACTATCTCGCAAAAAGGCCGGTTTGAGACATAAACCGTTTACAAACTTTTAGTTTAATAGTGCCCATTGCACAATTCAAAGCTGAACCCAATTTGAGGCTGCCATTAAATTGTAAGCATAAGTAAACAAGGGCTAATGAGACAAACTTTCTAGCAAAAAAGCCGATTTTAGACATAAACCGTTTACAAACTTTTAGTTTAATAGTGCCTCATTGTTAAATTGATTACGCCACCGTAAAAACGGATTAAGGTGGAATGACGTTCAATTTTGAATAAGTTATTATCTTATCACTAACGGAGAATATTATGAAACACCGTCAAAAGAAACTCAGTCTTTCCGCCGCTATAATCGCGGCGATTTTTGCCTCATCAGCTTGGGCTGGTAATGGTGGGCAGGCATCAGCAGATAAACCATTAAATGGGACTTGCACCGCAGATGCGGATGGGACTTGCACTCCTCAAGGTGTTCCTCAGGGTGGAAAAGCCGGCCCTCAAGGGCGGCATTTGGCCGGAACTTGTTCACAAGATGACCCCCAAGGCGCTTGTTTACAAGAACCAAAGTGGAATAACTCACAAAACTGGCAGGGTAATTACCAACAAGGCCCACATTGCCCTGCAGACGGGACTTGTTTGTCGTTAGATCAGCCCTTAGCGGAACTGAGCGAGGCTGAGATAACGACGCTCTCATTCATGCGCGAAGAAGAAAAATTGGCGAGGGATGTTTATATCACCCTTTCTGAAGAGTGGCAAAGACGGATCTTCGCCAACATCTCAAAGGCGGAACAACGACATATGGATCAAATCAAGTCATTGCTTGATAGGTATGAGTTGCCTGATCCCGCCTCTGAAGAGGTGGGTGTGTTCACAAACACTGATCTTCAGGACTTGTATGATCACCTTGTTGAACGGGGTCGTACCTCACAAATTGAAGCCCTTCAGGTGGGGGCTTTGATTGAAGAAGTCGATATAAGCGATTTGCAAAACGCCATTGCTGAAACCGACAATCCGGTATTGGAGCGAATGTACTCCAACCTAATGAATGGTTCTTACAACCATTTACGCGCTTTTGTGCGTAATATTGAATACTTGGATTATGCGTATCAGGCTCAATCTTTACCTCAAGATGAGGTGGATGACATTCTCAATCCAGCCGTGGTGAGTCGTGGACTCGGCATCAAAGCGGGTGATTCGCAATTTGTGGCGACTAATGCCCAATTTAAACACTCACTCAAGAACAAAAATGGTCGTCATGCTAACGGTGCTATCCTCGCTCAAAGTGATGAAGTCACACTGGGCGCGACTTTCCAACCTGATATCGCTCATCTTGGGCAAAATGCCGATTTATTGACAGTGGCAACCTTCACTCCAATGAACAGCAACCGGCAAATGATGTTCATGGGTGATAAAAAGGGTTAACAGCAGTGTTGAGAAATCTATTACTATCTTATAATATGTGATATTATCTGATATCAATCAATATGAGTCCACAAAAAGATTTAGTTGACATATCAGTATTATCCATTTAGATTTTTAATTGAGTTCGTCAAATAATTAATTGACGATAAAATTATCAATAATGTGAGTTCGACTTTAAATTCAGTGAGTGATATAATTATTAATTATATCAATTAGTTACTTATGATTAATTTTAAATCAATCAGTTAAAAACTAAAAAAGACAAGCAAAACCTGACTCTAACACCATAAGGTCCACAATTAACCGTTTTAACGTATTAATGTTGAGGATTTAATACTCAAAAAATTGAGTTTAATCAATTAATTATTTTCAACCAATTGATTAATCGAAAATTTATATAACAAGCAAGAAAAATAAGTCGAGCTCACGTCAATAGGTCAAAACTATGAGCAAAAAACACAAAAAATCTAAACAAATATCGACTTGCGAAGATGTACTTTTTAGCACTTATCAAACTCGTATGAAGAACCAGCCTGATGCGGTTTATGGAGCGTTGGACGATTGTGCCGCTTTATTTTCACAAATAGAACGTAAACTTTTTGCCCAGAGTCAAATCGTTCCCACATTCAAAGGAAAAATTTTTAATCAAATTAAATCTTTTTTCTTGTCCTTTTTTGGTATTTTGTCTAGGCAGTTCAATTCTATTAATTTTGCTCTACAAGGCAAGATTGATTCTTATCGTTCAAATCTTGATCGTTATATTAAAGAGAATCAAGAACGAATTGAAAAAACCAGAAAAACGATTGAAAAATTATCAAAAAAAGAAATTGAATCTGATCAACGTCAAAAACACGATTATAAGATTCATCAAAAAAAGCGTCGTTTAACACGGCTAGAAAAACGTTTAGAACAATTAGAATTCGACAAATCCACCGGGCGTGTTCGTGTTTGTTTTGGCTCAAGAAAATTGTTTAATGCACAATTTGATTTAAAAGCGAATGGTTATGAAAACATTGAACAATGGAAGTCAGACTGGCAAAAAGCACGCAGTAATCAGTTCATTTTAGTCGGTTCTAAAGACGAAACTGCTGGGAACCAACTTTGTGTCGCAAAAACTCAAAAAGATGGCACACTCACTTTGCGAGTACGGATGCCGGATGCCTTGGTGCCCAAGCATGGTAAATATGTTGAAATTCAGGGCGTTAAATTTGAATACGGTCAAGATGTTATTGAGGCGGCTTTAAACGATAATGAAGCTCGTCGTGTCCTAAAAAGTCTCAAAAGTTCTGAAACCAAATGTTATGGTCAAGCCATAACTTACAGATTCTTACGTGATGATAAAGGTTGGCGTGTATTCGTAAGTACTGCCAGGCCAGAAGTTCCCATTAAAACCTTAAAACATATCGGTACAATTGGTATAGATTTAAACGCTAACCATGTCGCTTTGGTTGAAACGGATAGATTTGGCAATATTATTGATACAGAAACAATACAACTAAACACTTATGGTAAGTCGAAAGGTCAAACAGAATCTATCATTGGTGAAGTTGTCAAAGCTATTGTCGAACGGGCCGAAAAGACATTAAAACCAATTGTTATTGAGGATTTGGACTTTTCACATAAAAAAAGCGTCTTAAAAGAGAATAGTTCAAAGCGTCATGCTCGGATGCTAAGTTCTTTTATTTATAGCAAATTTAGAGCCTTTTTGGAATCAAGAGCTTCAAAGTATGGCGTAAGAATTTATAAAGTCAATCCGGCGTTTACATCTGTAATAGGTCGAGTTAAGTTTGCACGTCGGTATGGTTTGACTGTTCATCATGCTGCGGCGTTAGTTATAGCGCGGCGGCTATGTAGGTTTTCTGAACGCGCTCCGTCGAGTTGTCGGGATGAGGTTGTTATCCCAAACAACAAGGGTGGTCATGTCACCTTCTCTCTACCCGTGAGGAATCGGGGGAAGCATGTGTGGTCAGGAAATTGAAGTCAGTGGTGCATGTAGCACAGGTTCGGGCGACCGAATTAACTGCTCGATCCAGCCAAACGCAGGGGCCTTTGGTTGGGACTGGGGGGCAACCTTCTCTCGAATCTTGACCGGCGCGGTTCCGGCACACGAATCGTTAGGCAATACTGCTCGGCCAACGTGATCTTATTACATTTCATAAGATAGTAGCAAAAACTATCAGATAGTAATAGATTTTTAGGAGCGGTGCTTGGCAAAAATGGGACGGTGATTTTAATAAACTCACCGCCACACAAACTCAACAGCGGTTACACGCCGATCTGAGGCTGAATGTGTATCAAGGGCCGTTGCCAGCCGGAAGATATCAAATTTCGGTGGGCTATCGTTTGCGAGATAAGACGATTATTTATGGACAACCGATGTCCTTTTCAGTTGAATAGTTAAAGTAGTTAAGGGGTTCGCTATCTCGAACCCCCTACGCTCGCTTTCAGATGACGAAAATAACCTTAAGGTTTTTTTTGCGGTTCAAATGAAAACTTGCCAATGAATTTCTGTAGTTCGCTGTTTTTTAAGACAGGCATTGGTTTGTAGGCGCTGCTGCGATAATAAACATTAATGGCATGAATGTCTGGCTCGTCAGCCGCTAATTCGACAAACCGTTGGGATAATTCTTGGGCATCTTCTATGTTTTGCACGATTGTTAACGGTAAATCAATATCGACGGTTAGTTTACCTGATAAATAATGCAAAGTAATTTGTTCAATCGCAGCGGCTGCCTCTAAAGATTGCCAGCGTTGTCGCAAACGCGCAGTGATCTCATTACGCAACGGCAAATCCAAAGTCGTTTGGACTTTTTCATCGTTTTCTGTGTCAATATGCACCGATACTTCAGTGAGTTCTGCTATTTGATCCATCAAACGTGTACGCACGGCTTCGCCGATTTGATGGGCATTTGAGGCACTGATACGGGGATCAACCAAAATATGCATATCCACTAAAATGTTGACTCCCATTTTGCGTGTGCGTAACTGATGCAAACCGCGAACACCTTCAACTGATTTAATAATTGTTTGAATTTCAATCAGTTGTTCTCTTTCTAGCCCCGTATCGACCAATTCAATAACACCCCGCCAGCTTAACGAAAAACCGATATAGCCAATCATTAAACTGATTCCAATCGTGGCGACTGCATCCAGCCAAAGGAAGCCCAGCATACTGCCTACCACGCCAATCAATACGATTACCGAAGAAATCCCATCACTGCGGTGATGCCACGCATTCGCTCGTAACATGGGTGAGCGCACCCATTCAGCGATATATAGCGTGTATTGGTACAAAGCTTCTTTGACAACAATGGACAAGACGGCGGCAACGAGGCTAATAGCGGTGGGGCGCAATAATAACTCTGGCTCAAACAAACGCCTTTGGACATCTATCAATAAACCGCCCGCCATCAACAAAAGCAAGCCACCAACGGCTACAGTTACCAGCGTTTCAAAGCGAGCATGTCCATAAGGATGCTCAGCATCGGGTGGCTCTGTGCTATATTTAGCGGCCACTAATGTCATGCCACCGGCGATTAAATCCGATAAAGAATGCAAACCATCGGCAATCAAAGCATGCGAGTGTCCGATGATGCCAAACATGATTTTAATAATCGTCAACAGAATGTTGATAGTCACCGCCAATAGGGTGACATTGCGTATGGCAAGATAACGTTCTTTCTGTGAGACTTTCGGTGGTTGTTGTTTTAACATATTAAGTGTTATTGCTTCGCTATTTTTAGTTTATTATTTTACATCAATTAGACATAATCAGTTGCTCTAAAACTGATGGGATATTTATGGTTAAATGCCTAAGGCTTATTAAAAAGTTTTCGATCTACAGATAATAGAACGGGCAACCACAAGGAATTGCCCCTACATAGCTTAGCACCTATCAGTTTGTAAAAATCGTCATTTTTGAACACAGAGCCACAGAGTACCACAGAGTAGCACAGAGCCTATTTTTCGGTGAAATCTCTGTGAAACTCAGTGGGCTTCCGTGTTCTGAAGTGTTGATAATTTGTCCGGTGCAAAGTTTGATTATTAAATATGGTTTTATGGCCCTCAAACCGGTGCCAATAGCCATACAAAATTCAGGGTATTTAGGTGTCCAAATAACTACAAGGATTGGGTATAAGCAGGGATTTATCCTTGGTTTTCTTTGCAGCGGATAAATGTTCGTAAACTGATAAGTTTTGTTGTGACGGTTTTTGGGAGAGTAAGTTTGATTGTTAAATATGGTTTTATGGCCCTCAAACCGGTGCCAATAGCCATACAAAATTCAGGGTATTTCGGTGTCCAAATAACTACAAGGATTGGGTATAAGCAAGGATTTCTTCTTGGTTATTTCTGTAGCAGACAAAAGTTTGTAATTTGATAAGAAGTTTTATCTTGATTGTGACGGTTTTTGGGAGAGTAAGTTTGATTGTTAAATATGGTTTTATGGCCCTCAAACCGGTGCCAATAGCCATGCAAAATTCAGGGTATTTAGGTGTCCAAATAACTACAAGGATTGAGTATAAGCAAGGATTTCTTCTTGGTTATTTCTGTAGCAGACAAAAGTTTGTAATTTGATAAGAAGTTTTATCTTGATTGTGACGGTTTTTGGGAGAGTAAGTTTGATTGTTAAATATGGTTTTATGGCCCTCAAACCGGTGCCAATAGCCATACAAAATCCAGGGTATAAGCAGGGATTTTTCCTTGGTTATCTCTTGCTTCCAAACTTACCGCCTTGGGCGGTGATGGTTTTACAAGAAATGGTGGTGGGTATCCAAAGTCTCGCGCTGTGCGGATATAAAAAATCTAGCCTCGATGTCCAATCGACCGAGTACGCATTGTAAAATAACTAAGTGTAACTTGAAAGAAGCTGCCAGGCTTTTCTCCGGGAGTATTGATTTTTTATATATGAATTTCCATATATATGCTTTAACATATCTAACGGGAAAACATTTATGCATTACCCCATTCGTGTGTTGTTTTTATGTACCGGCAATTCGGCCCGTTCACAGATGGCCGAGGGCTTTTTGCGGTTTTTGGGTGGACAATATTTTGAAGCTTATAGTGCTGGAACTCACCCCAAGGGATTAAATCCTTTTGCTGTCAAAGTGATGTCTGAATATCAAATTGATATTTCTGGGCACCGTAGTAAAGATGTCAACGCGTTGACTGAACAGTCCTTCGATTTTGTTATCACTGTGTGTGATAACGCCCGCGATAATTGCCCGATTTTTCAGGGAAAGGCCGAAAAGCGCCATTGGCGCTATCCTGATCCGGCCGCTGTCGAAGGTAATGAAGAACAATGTTTGAAGGCCTTTCGAGAAGTTGCGGCTGATTTGAAAGAACGTCTGAGCGCATGGGTAACGGCGCTACAAAATGATAAATGATAAATGATAAATGATAAATGATAAATGATAAATGAAAATCTTAAATGAGTTGTACTATTCATAGGGCCTTCAATCAAATCAATTCGCCAACCTGGCCCTCAAAAAACCGCCAGAAGTGAGACACACCCGCGAATTTCCAAAACCTTGGCGGTTTGTGCCTAAATTCGTTTATCCGCAAAATTCGTTTATCCGCGCAATTCGTTGTACTGTACTATTCATAGGGCCATCAATCAAATCATTCGCCAACCTGGCCCTCAAAAAAACCGCCGAGTTTTAGACACCTTGGCATGGTAAGTCATTAACAAAAATTTTACATGAAATTTAATGAAAGGTTGGCCTGAAAATAAATAGAGTTGTCCGAAAATAAGGGTTTTGTTACCTTTCCTCCAGGGGCGATGCCCCTGGCTATATTAATGTCGCCCCGTTGGGGCTTTTCTATTAGCCCCTTCGGTAAATTTACGGACAAGTCTAATGAAAAAATGAAAAATGAAAATATTGCTAAAAAATCCGATGTCTTAAAGACATCATATTTTTGGCCTATGGCGTTAATCGGTTCGTCTAACTTCTTTGAATTAGCAGTTGCGGTGGCAATCAGTTTATTTGGCTTAGATTCTGGTGCGGCGTTGGCGACTGTTGTTGGCGTACTGGTAGAAGTGCCGGTGATGTTGTTTATTGTCTATCTTGTTAATGGCACACGACGTTGGTTTGTTTGGGAAAAGGCTCATGTTTGAACAACTTGCCAATTTATTGGTTTACCAATTGGGCGGCTTCTCAGCCGAGAGTCATTTAGGCACCGCCCTGCATTTTTTTGTAATGGACACGACCAAGATTTTTGTCATGCTGGTGATTATTATCTATCTCATGGGATTATTTCGCACCCTGCTGAGTCCTGAAAAGGTACGCGACTATATACGGGGACGTTCTAAAGCACTGGCTCGCACACTGGCAGTCACTTTAGGCGCAGTCACCCCGTTTTGTTCCTGTTCCTCCGTGCCACTTTTTATTGGGTTTGTGGAAGCGGGAATTCCTTTAGGAGTGACTTTTTCATTTCTGATTGCCAGCCCCATGATTAACGAAATAGCTGTCGTACTTTTAATTGGCATTATGGGTTGGAAACTGACTCTGTTATATGTGATAGCCGGTTTAACCATCGCTTATGTAGGCGGTGTCGTGATGGAACGTTTTCATCCCGAAAAATGGGTGGAATCTTATGTTTGGAAAATTCAAATGGGGCAAGTTGCCCAACCTGCAATAGACACCTCGCTACGTGGACGGCATGAATTTGCGATTGGTGAAGTGAAAGAGATTGTCAGGCGCATTTGGCTATGGGTGTTAATTGGTATCGGTGCCGGTGCGCTATTTCATGGTTATGTTCCTCAAGCCTGGGCGGAAAATTTAACCGGTCAATATAATTTCTTAGCTGTGCCAATGGCGGTGATTTTAGGCGTGCCGTTATACTCCAATGCGGTAGGAGTCATTCCTTTGGCAGAAGCTATGTTAGCGAAAGGCGTTGCTATCGGCACCACCTTGGCATTGATGATGAGTATTGCTGCGATTTCTTTACCCGAATTATTAATTTTGCGTAAAGTCATTCGTTTGCCAGGTTTATTGTTATTTGTCTCGGTGTTGACGGTTGCGATTGTTTTAGTGGGTTGGACATTTAATTTACTGAGTTAAGGACTCAATAATGAAAAATATCAAGGTGTTAGGTTCAGGCTGTGCCAATTGCAAAGCCACGTTTGCTCGAATTGAAAAAGCTGCCGAAGAAAAAGGAGTGGAAATCTCCTTAGAGAAAGTGGAAGACATGGCTGACATTATGTCTTATGGTATTATGTCTACACCCGGCGTTGTCGTTGACGGTGAAGTGGTACACGCTGGGGGTGTTCCAGATAAGAAAAAAATTCAGTCTTGGTTTTAATTCGACAAATTAAAGAGGGCAACCATAAAGGATTGCCCCTACACATCAATGCCATATCGTACCGCTTTTGGGTGAGGGCAACCATTTCGTTCGGGCAACCATTTCGTTCGGGCAACCATTTCGTTCGGGCAACCATAAAGGATTGCCCCTACACGACATGACGGTTTGTAGGGGCAATCCCACGTGCAAAGCCCTTAACTTGTGGTTGCCCTTAACTTAATGGCATTGAAGTGAAACCTGGGGTAAAGATCATCAAAAAACACCAAACTTGCTAAATAGGAGTTAATTAATTTATGAATATGAAAATTCACCACGTTGCTATTATTTTCGGATTGACAATGATGCCTATATCATACGCACAACCCGAAATGGAACAAGGAACTAACGGCGTTAATAGCCCCGATGTCAGAATGCCAGGAGAAGGCCGATGGGGAATGCCAGGGCACGGTATGGGGCGCGGACAAGGAATGCAATGGAGACAGGGCGCTAACCTAACAAATCCCGCTACGATTCCCCAATCACTAGAAAACAAGTCGCGTCTATTTGTTGAAATGCCGCCGAAAGTTCAACAAGTTTTGCTCCAAGACATGTCAAGCCATCAAGCCGCTTTGATTCAGGTTTATACTCTTCTAGCAGAAGGCAAGCTAAATGAGGCGGCTGACATTGCTGAAGTTCAAATGGGTAATAGTGCGAGGGGCAAACACCGTGGAACCGGTATGGGGCCAGGTAGATTTATGCCGTTTGAAATGCGAAGAATCGGTTGGAGTATGCACGAATCTGCCAGTGAGTTTGCGCGAATTGCCAAGAAAGCTGATATAACGCAAGCTCAAGCTTATGCCGTTCTGCAAAAAGTCACTGCTGCTTGTGTTGCGTGTCACTATAGTTATCGTATACGGTAAACCTTGTCAATCAAACGAAGCACGGAGGGTGATGCAAACTACAGAACTTGTATAATCGTTACGATTGAAAGCAACTACAGGGATTCGTTATAATAACGGATTAATTAAAAGCAACTACAGGGATTCGTTATAATAACGGATTAATTAAAAGCAACTACAGGCCGATTCGTTATAATAACGGATTAATTAAAAGCAACTACAGGGATTATTAAAAGCAACTACAGGGATTCGTTATAATAAAGGATTAAAACCTATCGGTTTTAGAACTCGGCACGAATCAATCAATCCGTTATGAGCTTCAAAAGGATAAAAACCTATCGGTTTTAGAACCCGCCACGAATCAATTCGTTATACGATACATCGTCATAAACTGAGTATTTATTCCTATCGGTATTGCTTTTTATCCGTTCCGGAACGCGTATCCGTTGTACTGTCCGTGAAAATGGGAATGCACCCCAATGGTAATTAGTAATTAGTAATTGGTAATTAGTCTGATTGAAGAAAACAAACGCCAGTGAACGGTTTAGCATCCCGTCTTTGCTAATAGCCCACATTTCTCAAAAACATCCAAGCTTTTGGAAACCTTGGATGTTTACAAAACATCCAAGGTTTTTGTTGCTTATATGTTACGCGGACTGAATAGGAAAATCCACCCGCACACACAAACCACTACCACCACCTGGCACATCATCCAGTTGAATCTCTACATGATGTAACTGAGCCACCTGCTGTGCAATCGACAAACCCAAACCACTCCCTGGAATATTCTGATTTTCGCCCCGATAAAAACGCTCAAAAATCCGCACCCGTTGCTCAGGCGGAATCCCAAAACCACTATCACTAACAGACAACCTCAATCGTGACGCTTGAAGGTTCTCCAAAGACACTGTCACCTGCCCACCGGCTGGCGTATAACGGATAGCATTGTCTACAAAGTTACGAACCATTAAATACAGTGCATCTTGATTGCCTTGCGTGGTACACCCTGTCGCCGTCTTTTCCAAGCCTAAATCTATCGCTTTGTCCAAGGCTTGCGGCGTGAAGTCAATAATGATTTGGCTCACCAATTCGTACATGTCAACGCGGTGCTTGTGCAAAGTTTGGGTGGCATCCATACGAGCAAGGGCTAATAATTGCACCACTAAATGGGTGGCACGATCAACACCAATCAGTATTTGCTGCAAAGCCTGTTGGCGTTGCTGAGAATCAATAGCACGCTGTGCCACTTGTGCTTGCGTTTTCAGGCCCGCCAACGGCGTGCGTAATTCATGGGCCGCATCGGCCGTAAAACGTCGCTCATTCTCAAAAGCACGTTCCAATCGACTAAACAAACTATTCAGTGCAGTACCCAACACCTTGATTTCTAAAGGTATTTTAGTTAGTTCAAGCGGTTGCAATTGCTCAGGCGTTCGGGCCGCAATGTCGGTGGCAACTTGTTGTAACGGCCTAAAACTACGGCCCACACTAATCCAAATCAAGAGGGCTAATATAGGTAAGGCCATCAACAAGACACTGAGCGTACTAGACATAATTTCAGTAATCAGTTCATCACGTATCTCGTAACGCTCACCGGTTTGCACAAAGAATTGGCCCGATTTGAGAGTAAAGACTCGCCACAAATGACCATCTTCTTGATAATCACTCAACGACGCACTTCTGCCAGGCAGAGGAAACAACGGTGCAGTCGCAGAACGAACCAAAATCTCTCCATCACTGGCGCGTATCAAGAAAGCCAGCTTATGTTCATACTTGTGCCCAAACAGATGTTCATCAAGTTCTATCTCATCCTCATCTTCATCTTCTTCCTCATCTTCTTCCTCATCATCCTCATCTTCATCCTTTTCTTCCTCTTCCATTTCATGTTTAACAAGTCCGAGCAATACCCGGGCACTTTGCGCCAAATTCGCATCAAATAACTCTTCAACTTCATGTTGCGTATCAATAAACACTCGCCAAGTGACTATGCCCCAAACACCACAAATCACGCTCAACAACAAGAATAATAACCGTCTACGAATCGACATCTTTTTTACCCTTACTTCTACCCTATCGTACAGTTTTTAGATTGGACTCCAAAGCTGAAGCTTTAGCGGCCGTTGCTGCCAAACTAAAGTTTGGACTCCTGATGACTGCCAAAGCTATTGTTTTAGTACCAGGTAGCCTATGCCACGTACTGTGCGGATGAATTTTTTGCCGAGTTTTTTGCGTAGGTGGTGAATATGGACTTCAATGGCGTTGCTTTCTACGATGTCTTCCCAACCATATAAAGTTTCTTCTAGTTGGGAACGTGAGATAATATTTCCTGTGTTTTCTAACAAGGTTTGCAAAATAGAAAATTCGCGATGTGGTAGCTTCACCGGTTGTCCATTTTGTGTCAACGTATGTGCTGCTGGATCGAGACGCAGGTTGCCGTATTCAATGTAGGGTGTTGCTCGCCCAGTTTGGCGGCGGAGTAGCGCACGGAGGCGGGCATTTAATTCGTCTAAATCAAAAGGTTTGACTAAATAATCATCAGCACCGCTGTCTAAGCCAATTACTTTATCATTGACGGTATCGCGGGCCGTCAAAATCAGTACTGGGAGTGTATCGCCACGCGCCCGCAAATCTTTTAGCACTTTTAGCCCATCTTTTTTCGGTAAGCTCAAATCTAAAATCAGGGCCTCATAAGTTTCTATTTTTAGCGCATGTTCCCCAGCTTCGCCATCTGTAACCCAATCTACCGCGTAATTGGCTTGCTTTAAACCGGCTTGGATGCCGTCGCCTAGCAGAGTGTCATCTTCTATCAGTAATAAACGCATGATATTGATTTGTATATTAATTCGTTAATGAGGGTTTATCAAATACTTATAGACTTTCAGAAAAACCGGCGTACAAACTTTGGTCAAACTTTAGTCAGGAGTACAACAATTGTGGGCCATATCGCATAATGGCTCAAGGGATTTCAAATCATGGGCCTCTCTGTAGTTCGCGTCAAATTGTCGTTGACGGAGTTTGTAGTCGGCTTGTAATCACCACCGTTTAGTGGCTAAAGCCACTACTACAAACTCTAATTGTAGTCGGCTTGTCATCGCCCACTGTTTAGTGGCTAAAGCCACTACTACAAACTCTAATAGAAAAGTTTTTAGTTTTTGCGTCAAAAAACGGGAGCAACGATTGGAGTCCTGCCAAAGTTTGGACTCCTGCCAAATTGACTCCTGCCAAACGTTAGTTTGGACGACTGCCAAACGTTAGTTTGGACGACTGCCAAATTGGCATTACTCCGAGGTTTTTAGTTATTGACACGACAAAAATCATTGCTGCGTTCCAAAGAACGCTCCATCAAGTTTGGATCATCAAAATGCCGTTCGCCGAAAAAGGCGGTGGCATGGTGTCCCCACTGACGCATTTCTCCAGGGCCTGGAATTCCCATGGGCCACAATATCCATCTTTCACCCCGTTGTGTCCCCGGCACAATACCATCCGGTTGAAACAAGCTCCGTCTTTGTCCGCCTTCTAAGGGAAGGGAGCGGAGGCTTTGATAATCGGCCCACTGGTATGTAAGCGTTTGGCCTTGATTCAAGGGTTCTTTGGAAACTCGGTCAATAAAATGGGTCGTGTGAGCAATGCGTAAGGTAGGCGCTTGTCTTGGCCCTAATTCGGGCGCTTGTTGCGGAGAAAAAGGCGGTTCTTGAAGAATGCCGTCGGCCGGGCGAAGGCAGACTTGGTTAGTGGTATAAAATAGGTGGTAGCAACCGCAGTTGTGGATAGTGTCATAAGCCAAAGGCGTTCCTTCTGGTGAAAGCGTCACGCGCCAAGTCAGGCCGTCCAAGTGGCCGCCAAGAATATCCAGTGCCCAGCTTGACGGACGAGCGGGAAACCAAACGATATAATTAAGTTGTAAGAGAATCTTCCCATGAAACAAAGTATGGGAAAGGTGGCGATAAACCGTGGGCCGGTTAGTATCAACAACCGGTTTATCCTGAGCGGGAAGCCAAACAGGTGCGCCAATCCTGTCATCACGACTCAACGTATCCACCTGCCAAACTGGGGCAAAAGCGGCAAATAGCCGTTCCGTTTCTCGGCCGCTCGGTTCAGGGATTGCCAAGGGATTACTAGCGGATCGCTGGATAATGGCGCTTATTTCTTGGGCATCCAACGGTTCTGAAATCTCTGGCGGAAGATAACGGAGCAACTCGCCTTCCACCTTCAATTTGGCTAAAGGAATGCGGTATGTTTCCAAGATTTCTTGATGTAAATTATGTACGCCTAACTTTATAGCCCAAGCAGTAATCCAATATAGCCCTAATACTCGTTTCCAAGTCTGGTACTCCGAGGGCACTTGTACGCTTTCACGGAGTTTTTGTCGATTAGATGGTTGAGAAAAATCGTGCTTGCGTAACAGATTGCCGCATTGTTGGACGGTTTTATAGGGCGGAAAGAGGCTTTTTACCGGCGGCGGCAAGTTATCCATCTCTACTTTGCGGCCTTGTTCTCCGCGCTGTTGTAGACGATCTACCCAAGCAACAAACTGACTGTCCGATAATGGCTTGTCACGAAAACGGGCTAAAAATCTGTCGCTTCTTAGATAGGGAAATCCAACTATGGGGGCCGCTTGGCTATCTCTTGTCTCGGCTTGTGCCACGGCTTTATCCAAGCGGGAAAAGAGCGTAGTACATTGGGATAATGTGGGCTGAGGCCCGATCTTCAGCGATTCTTTTACAGGAAGGGTAGAGACGCAACCTGAAAGGAAAAGCAACAGAACCAAACCGATTCGTCCGAGGTGATATAGAGGCTGTAACATAAACCAATACTCCTGATTATGGATGGGGCCGAGTCAATGTTTCTAGGTTTTCCATCATACTCAAAGCCCGTTCTTTTAACAAATTGGAAACCATAGCAGGGCCAATCAAGGGAGGAACCCAAAGTTTTGGAGCCATGACGGCTTCGACCCGTAGGCGGGTGCTTCCATCCGCCTGTTGAACGATATGCCAAAGGGATTTTCCCATGCTATAGTCGCTCAAGTGGGGCAGAATCGTTACTTGCAAATCTCCAGAAGGCAGTTCCCGTATTTTTTGGACTTGAACCAGTGTCGCACAGAAAAACAGCACGCAGTCCCTTATCTCGATTCGGCCTACGACTACTTGCGGCTCAGGAGAGTACCAACGGCTACTGTCAACAACAGATTCATTATAGAGTCCCATTTTATCAAAATCAGTCAACAGTTTCCGAATGCTATGGGCATCTGCCTGAATCTCCATTTCCACAAGGAGAGAGTAAACCCCGTCGTCATGGCTAACGGAAACCTGAATCACACGGCCGGCCGTTGCCACCGAGGGAAGAGCGACGAATAACGCCAATAGATAAAAAACCGTTTTTTTGACACGCATCATATCAATATATCCTAAATTGTGCATAAGTTCAAAGCTAAAGCTTTGGACGGAATTAAAGGTTGGTGGGTGTATTTCTATTTTCCCGCTTTACCCCGAAGGGGGTAAAATATGAAAGAGCAACTGGTGAAACCTCAGCAACAAAACACCTACAAAAAGTCTCAATAATGAAGCGCGACAGAGGGCCGTAACTAATAATTAATGTAAATAACAGGCCCGCGTATCACTACTCTGCCAAACGTTAGTTTGGACGACTGCCAAGCGACGACTGCCAAACTAAAGTTTGCGAAGCGAGATAAGTTTGGCAAACCTCGGAGGTTTCAATATCAGTCAGGGACGATCAATCGTCATCATCGCGCCCATCATCGTCGTCATCGGAATCATGGTCGTCGTCTTCAATGTGCCCATCTTGTTGACCATAATCGTCTTCAACGTATCCACTTTGACCATGATCGTCTTCAACGTGGTAATGGGTGATTCTTAACAAAAACTTAAGGCATGAGTCTTCTCTACAAAGTGACTTAATGGTCTGAATATAAGCAATCTCACGTTTCTGGGTTCAAAATGTTCAGTAAAACGTTGATTTATAAAAAATTAATAGCTAACTTGACTTATCAAATATCGAACAGAAATCCTTGATTTTAGGCAGTCCGCTTTTGTCAATTTGCACCGATTGAGTAATTGTAATAAACGGTTTTTAAACCGAATTTTGGTTGTCAAGAAAATTAACTTTGACTTCAATTTTAGAGTTAAAATTTTAAAAATAAATCGGTTATTAAAATTTGTGAACCCAGAAACTTGAGAAGCAATATATAAAATATAAAACGTTTATTGAGTTAATTATTTACGAACGACATTTAATGCGAGACTCAACGAGAATTTGTAACTCATTGAGTTGTCAGGCTAAGGCGGATTAAGTGAGAGCGTATTAAACAATAAATTGACCTTTAATCTCGCCGGCTTAGATACGACATTGGCTGTCGGTTATCAAGGCACCGAAGAAGCCATCGTCTTGGGACTGCCCAAAACCCGAACACTGGTGCCATCACGACATGGATTAACAAAAATACCAAGATTGCTTTATAATACTTATGTACTTGATGAGGACTACGGTAGAAACTAGAACTTACGCACTCATGCAAATAACTCATTGATTTTATTTACATAACTCGCTCCGTTGGCGAGACGACATTTTACCAATAACTTATTGAAGTTTAACTGAATTGAGTTTGTCAATGCGTAAGTCCTATAAACCTTACCACCTATCACTTTGTTGAAAGTGGCACAACGTATTGTTTAGTACAACGAGGTGTTGTTGTACTTAATATTCAATGAGTTATACTCAGCCCCGTTGGGGCTTGCCAGGGACGGTGCCTTGTATTAATCTCGTACCAAAGGGGCTTGCCGGGGCGGTGCCCCTTTTTGTATTAATCTCGTACCAAAGGGGCTAACTTGTTAACCTCTATTAGCCCCTTCGGTAAGTATTATTAAAGCCAAGGGCAACGCCCCTGGAGCAACGCTAATGAACCATACAGATACTTCATCTGATACCCTTAAAGAATACCCAGTTTGGGATCGAACCACTCGTTGGTTTCACTGGATTAACGCCTTGACGATTATAGGCCTTATTGGGGTAGGCTTAGTGATTTTAAATGCTAAAACCCTTGGCGTTAGCACCGATGGCAAAATTTTGCTCAAGACGATTCACGTCTACATCGGTTACGTGTTTTGCGTAAATCTGCTGTGGCGTATTATTTGGGCATTTGTTGGTAATCAATATGCCCGCTGGAGAGCTATTGTGCCCGGTGGTAAAGGGTTTTTAACCGCGCTGCGTGAATACAAGGCCGGTTTTCGTAGTGGTAATATTCAGTATTATCAAGGACATAATCCCGCGGCCAAACTGATGATTACGCTGATCTTCGTGTTGCTGATAGCACAGGCGATAACCGGGCTAGTGCTGGCGGGAACCGATATTTATTTTCCGCCGTTTGGACAAACGATTAAGGAATGGGTTGTTGAGGATGCCAGCAAAGTTGATGTGCTAAAACCTTATTCCAAGGAAAATGTCAATAAGGAACGTTATGCAGAAATGCGAGCCTTCCGTAAGCCGTTTATCACTATTCATCTCTATGCGTTCTACATTCTCCTTATTATCATTGTCTTGCATGTGGGCGCGATTGTCGTCACGGAGATTAGGGAAAGGAGTGGCTTGATTTCGGCCCTGTTTACGGGGCGGAAAGTGTTTCCTAAAGCACCGGTTGATGCTAATGATTAGAGTGATGATTAGATAAGTGCCTATCGTCAGAAAATTTTCCAAGGGCGCATTTTTTTTACAATAAAACCCGAAACTAAACCTGACAGGTTTTTAAAACCTGTCAGGTTTTCGTTAACAAAAACGCACCAATCAATTTGATAACATCGAATTAAATAGTACAGCGAATTACGCGGATAAACGAATTAAATAGTACAGCGAATTACGCGGATAAACGAATTAAATAGTACAGCGAATTACGCGGATAAACGAATTTAAAGAAAATAGTACAGCGAATTACGCGGATAAACGAATTAAATAGTACCGCGAAACGCAGTGGCGGAACGCCTATTACGCGGATAAACGAATTAGTCATAATACTGGAAAACTTTTGCACGGGTACTTAGGTGGTAAAGTTGCGAAGTCTCTCTTTTAGTCATCATAAAAAGTTATGGTAGTCAAAACACAAATCCCTTTGTTGAAAGATCATCACACACATCCTTTTATGTATGCCGTCTTGAGTCGTTGTATTGATTTAAAATCCGTCTCAAACAAACAAGAGGCGTTATCATTGATAAAAAGTGGTAACGATGAAATCAATGTGATTCTTGGCTGGAATAATAGTTTATATTTATTTGAACAACGGGAGTTAGAGCAATTACCTGCCGTTGTGATTTGTAATACGTCGCTGCATCGCTTTTTAATCAATCGCGCCGCCAGGGAGAAATTAGGCGCTTCTCATCAGGAGATTTTGGCGCATCTCGACGAGATGCATTGGGTTGAAAAGAATTTACCGAAGATTCTGAATTTGATAGCGAGTATCAAATCGTACCACCCGGAACAGATAGAAAGGTTTTATCACGCTCTCTTACAGCAGGGCGTGTGGTATGCAGAGGAATTGTTATTGCCCAACGAGGGTGTGATCCATTTATTCAAGGAACAAGGCTATTTTGAAAGGACACGATTTTGGGCAGATATGGAAACGTTTCATTCTTTGAGTCGGGAGGCACAAAGGGATGTCTATGGCATCAAGATATTTACGGATGGTGCTTTGGGGAGTGAAACGGCGGCGCTATACGCGCCTTACTTGACAACCGGCAAAAAAGGCCCATTAGTGTATTCTGATGAAGAATTACATGCCATTATCCATCAAGTAGTTGAGATAAATAAAGCGGTGGCTCTACATGCCATCGGTGATAGCGCAACGGCACAAATCGTCACCGTTTTGAGTTTGATAAAAGACGAACAAGGTTCGATTCCGCCGACACGCATTGAACATTGTCAATTTATCTCGCAACGTGAGGCTCAAAAAGCGAAATCGCTTGGAATTACTTTGTCGATGCAACCCAACTTTAGTTGGGATTCCGTTCAATATCAGGATAGACTGTCCGAAAAAGATCAAACCAAAAATAATCCTTTTCGGATGCTGATTGATGAAATCGGTTTTGTGCCTGGACAGGATTTGGTTTTTGGCTCTGATGGGATGCCGCATGGTGCACAAAATGCGTTAGAGAATGCTTTATTTCCGCCATTTCCAAGCCAAGCCTTAACGTTAGATGAATTTGTGGGCGGATATTGTATGCATGATAAAACACACGGTTATATTCAAATTACGATTGATGAAGACAAACGGCGTGTTTTAACAACAGTTCAGGGAGTGTGACTGTGCTTAGTCGCTAAAGCGACTACTACAAACACTACTACAAACACTACTACAAACACTATGAAAACTTCTAATTATCGTGCCTTATTTTTTATAGCGGCGTTGCTCTCCTTTCCGTTGGCTTCTTTTGCCGAGCCGGGCACCAGAATCAACATATCGCTTGATGAGCCGGCGCGCGCTTTCGTTCTTAAAGAAATGCGAGGCCTTTTGTTAGGCTTACAACAGATGACGGCGGCGCTCGCCAGTGACGACATGGAAACGGTTGCCAAGGCGGCAAAACCGCTAGGGATGCAGATGATGCGAAATGTGCCCAAATCGCTCATGCAGAAATTACCCAAGGAATTTAGAAAGTTAGGTTCTTCTGTACACCGTGATTTTGACATGATTGCACAGGATGCCCAAGATTTAGAGGATAGCCAACACACCTTGACGCAACTGAGTGCGACATTGGCAAAATGTGTTGCCTGTCATGCCATTTATCAAATCACTGCTGAGTCTAACGAATCCCGGTAGTTATTGCTTTTTAAAACCGAGTAGTTATTGCTTTATCCTTTTTTATAACGAATCCTTGTAGTTATTGTTTTATCCGTTTTTATAACGAATCCCTGTAGTTATTGCTTTATCCGTTTTTATAACGAATCCTTGTAGTTATTGCTTTATCGTTATTGCTTTATCCTTTTTTATAACGAATCCCTGTCGTTATTGCTTTATCCTTTTTTATAACGAATCCTTGTAGTTAGTAGTTATTGCTTTATCCTTTTTTATAACGAATCCTTGTAGTTAGTAGTTATTGCTTTATCCGTTTTTATAACGAATCCCTGTAGTTATTGCTTTATCCTTTTTTATAACGAATCCTTGTAGTTATTGCTTTATCCGTTTTTATAACGAATCCCTGTAGTTAGTAGTTATTGCTTTATCCTTTTTTATAACGAATCCTTGTAGTTATTGCTTTATCCGTTTTTATAACGAATCCCTGTAGTTATTGCTTTTTAAAACCGCAACTACAAGGATTAGTTATAATAAGGGATTTAAAACCGCAGTTATTAATCCTTTTTTATAACGAATCCCTGTCGTTTTTAGCCGTGACTCAAATCACAGTTGACCAAAATCAAACCCAATAGACTATCTATCAGGTAACCTTATTAAAGCCAACATTCACTTTGACATCGCATTTAAAATGAAAACCATCGATAAATATTTACTAGCAACGCTCATTGGTGGCCTTTCGTTCAGCCAAATAGGCAACGTTGCTTTAGCCGCTGCTGAAACGGAACGGCTCTACGCCCAACACTGTGCCAGTTGTCACGGTGGCAATCGTTTAGGCGGAACCGGGCCGGCTTTATTGCCGGAAAACCTAAGCCGCTTGCGGCGTACCAAGGCGAACATCGTCATCAAACAAGGTGCGCCCGCTACCCAAATGCCGGCTTTTGGCGACAAGCTCACCGATAAGCAAATTCAAGCACTGGTCGATTATATTTATACGCCCTTGCCCGAAATCCCAGTGATGGGCATGGCCCAAATCAAGGCCACTCATGTCATCCATGATCCCTGCGGCAGTTTGCCAAATAGGCCGGCGTATAAGGCCGATCCCTTAAATTTGTTTATAGTGGTGGAGTTGGGCGATCATCACGCCACGCTATTGGATGGTGATCGTTTAGCGCCTATCCACCGTTTTCCCACCCGTTTTGCGCTGCACGGTGGGCCAAAGTATTCTTCAGACGGGCGCTTTGTCTATTTGGCTTCCCGCGATGGTTGGATTAGTAAGTTTGATATGTACAATCTCAAAACGGTGGCCGAAATTCGCGCGGGTATTAATACTCGTAACCTGGCCCTCTCTGGGAATGACCGTTATGTGATGGTGGCGAATTATCTGCCTCACACTTTAGTCGTGCTAGAGGCCTGTGACTTATCGCCGGTGAAAGTGATTGATGTGCGCGACGATACCGGCAAACGCACTTCGCGCGTCAGCGCGGTTTACACCGCACCGCCTCGTGATAGCTTTATCGCGGCCCTAAAAGACATAAAAGAAGTATGGGAAATACCTTACAACATCCAAGCACAAGCTCTGCCCGTCTATTTTGGGCCGATGTTCGACTACCGCCGAGGTGCCGGGGAGACAAGGCAAGAATTTCCCATCCAGCGCATAAAATTGTCTGATTATTTAGATGATTTTTTCTTTGATAAAGACTACCAGTATCTGATAGGCGCGGCGCGAGATGGCGCAAAGGGACAAGTGGTCAATCTCAGCGTCAAACGCAAAATTGCCGAGTTAGATTTACCGGGGATGCCCCATCTCGGTTCTGGTATTACTTGGGTTTACCAAGGTAAACAGGTATTAGCAACGCCAAATCTCAAAGAAGGCGTGGTTAGCGTCATTGACATGCAAACTTGGCAAACCATTCGGCGTATTGACACTTTGGGGCCGGGCTTTTTCATGCGTAGCCATGAAAATACGCCTTATGCGTGGGTGGACGTATTTTTTGGGCCACACAAAGACGCGGTGCATGTTATTGACAAACGCACTTTAGAGATTGTCAAAACGCTGCGCCCGGTGCCCGGTAAAACGGCCGCCCATGTTGAATTTGACCGTTACGGGCGCTACGCCTTACTCAGTGTTTGGGATATGGACGGCGCGTTGATAGTATATGATGCCGCCACCTTGAAAGAGGTAAAACGGTTACCGATGCGTAAACCTTCTGGCAAGTACAACGTTTATAACAAAATTCACCTCTCTAGCGGAACAAGCCACTGATTTCAGTTTTTCAGCGAGTTTGAGTCGTCGCCCACACGGCCATTAATTCTCTGGCACGGCCATTAGTTAGTTTGGACGACTGACGACTGCCAAACTAAAGTTTGGACTCCTGTTGCCAAACTAAAAACGTCGTTTGGACTCCTGATCACTGATAACTGATAACTGATCACTGTTCACTGACACCATTCGTACCGACTGAGTGCAAACGCAGTCTATCAACATTGTGAATGTGGACAGTTCGGCCTTTTACCGAAATAAAACCTTCCTTGCCCAAACAGTGCAGAATGCGGGACAAAGTTTCTGGCTTAATGGACAGACGTGAGGCAATCACATGCTTGGGAATGGGAAAATTAATCTCATAAGCGTTTTTATCTTCTGGAACCTGATAGAGCAGATAATTCACCAGACGATAGGTGGCATTTTGCAGGGTCAAGTTGTCGATTTCGTTGATCCACATACGCAGACGCTTGCTCATCTGAAACATGAGCCGAAAACACGTATCAGAAGAGTCCTCAAGAATGTCCATAAAGACATTACTATCAAAGCACCAAAGTGAGCTATTGTTGATAGCCTGTGCCGTGACTGGATAAATTGATTGGGGCATAAACATCATGGCTTCTGCAAAAGTTTGGCCCGGTGAGACGACTTCAAACACCTTTTCCGCCCCTTCCATAGAGAGGCGCAGGAGTTTTATATAACCCTCTTTGAGCATGAAAAAACGCTCAGCACGCTGACCATGTTTAAACAGGTATTCCCCGTCCTCAAGCTGCATAAGGCGCATGCATTGTTTCATCCGCGCTAATTGTTCCTCGCTGAGGCCGGCAAACAAGTACAGTTTTCGCAATTCTTGGTCGATTATTGGGGATAAAGGTATCGGTTGATATTGCATATTAGTAATCTCACAAGCTGTATGGCAAACACGCAAGCGTTTTTTTTAATACAGCAGCGGGCCGCCATTATAGTTTTCTTTAGCAAAATAAATAGGACTGATGTCTTATTATGGATATTTCGTGAACTGTTTTTGTTAAGTTTATTTTTTGAAAATACCTGCACGGGTACTTATGTATAAAATGCCGTTTGGCATAAACCGGCGTTATGTAAAGAAGTACCTTGAGACGTACTTAAGCTTTTAGCCAAACTACGTGATCTCGCACAGCGAATGACTGCGTTTCATCGCTACGCGAGATCATCGCTTTAGCGATTGGTTTTACCGCATTTATTTAAAGCACCCCTCACCCGACTCCTGTGGGAGCAGTACTTATCTATTTTTTATATAATATTATCTGTTTGATTTTAATCAATGATTTTCTCTGTTGGTATCTTAAAATTATTAGATTTTCTTAGAGGAATCAAACCTTGTTTTGATATTAGCAACTTTGAAAATTTCAAGCTTTTTAAATATATGGTCGGCCCAAAAATATTGATAACTATTGATATTGGCTGGACATTATCTTAAAAAACGTGACATTTTTGTTCTTTTTAAAGTATAAATATAAACGCTTGAGGTGGTTAACCTTCCACGTAAAAAAAATGGACTATCAAGCATTAATGTTACCCTAAGCCTTGTATCTTAGGCGAGGGGATAAAGGGCTGATACTCCCTACTACGCTTAATTCGCTTCGCTGTACTTTTGCGTCGTATTCATAATTGTTGAATTACCCATAAAGGTAAGCATGTCAATAGTTATCAATAGAATTGCTATCTAGATAGTTTATAGTTTATTCAGACATGGCTTTTGGGAAAGGATTCTGTAGTGAGAGTACAACGGATGAAAGGGAATAAACTGATTTTTTATAGGCCTATATAGCCAGGTTGAAAGTCAATTCAAAAGCTTCCAAGGGCGTTGCTTCCAGAGGCGTTGCTTCTAGGGGCGTTGCTTCCAGGTAGTTACACTGGCTATATTAATCTCGCCCCGTTGGGGCTGACTTTAAAACCTCTACCAGCCCTGAAGGGGCGTATTATTAAAGCCAGTGTAACTACCTGGGTTAACGTGACAATTATATCTAATGGAAACTATTACCCAAACACTCAGCCACGAGCACTCGCGCTGTGACAAACTGTTCGCACAAAGCGAGGAGAGTGTCGCTAAAACGCAATGGGCGCGTGCCGCCACCGAGTTTGCCGACTTTAAGGCCGCCATGGAACGGCATTTTACAATGGAGGAACAAGTTTTGTTCCCCACCGTTGAGGAACGCACCGGCCAAACTATGGGGCCTACTCAAGTGATGCGAATGGAGCATCAACAGATGCGCCAAGTCTTTGCCGATATGCAAGACAGTCTCACTCAGCAGGACAGTGAACAATATTTAGGCCTCTCTGAGACGGTGCTGATGTTAATGCAGCAGCACAATGCCAAAGAGGAGCAAATGCTTTATCCAATGAGTGATCAAGTGCTAAGCGACGATGTGCCGTCTATTCTCAACCAGATGCGTACACAAGGGGATAGCGTGTGAAGGCAGAGCGCGTTTTGGATGTCAGTCAGTTAGAGCCATGCGAGCCGATGGAGCGCATTTTGTCCACCATTGGCGACTTGCAAAGCGGTGAATATTTGCGCGTCCTGCACCGCATGGAGCCTCACCCTCTTTATCCCATATTGACACGAGAAGGTTTTGCTTGGTTGACGCAGCCGGGGCGAGAAGTGCCGGTTGAAATCTCTATTTGGCGCAGTAATGATACCGAAGCAGAGGCAACCGCTCGTAATCATTAGACATTGGACATGGAGTCCAAAGCCAGGGGCGTTGCTTGGGGTGGTGAAAATTGTGAATTGTGACGTAAACGAATTGTGTGAATTGTGAATTGTGAATTGCTAATTGTTAAGGAAAAAAAACATAAGTAACTCATTGTTTTTTAGTAATAATTAAATCCAGCGGAATAAAAATTGGATCAAGTTTTTGCTCGAAGGTACCTCTTTTTCACCACCCCAGGCGTTGCCCCTTTTTATAACGTGAATTCGACTTATTTTTCAGTAAGTTATATAAATTTTATATTAATCAATTGGTTGAAAATAATTACTTGATTAAAAAATATTTTTTGACAATTAAACCCTTAACATTAATACGTTAAACCTACAAATTGTGGGCCATAGAGTGAAATGAGCCAGTAATTTTAACTGATTGATTTAAAAGTAATTATAAATAACTATTTGATAGAATTAATAATTCTATAAGTCACTGATATTTAAAGTCGAACTCCGCCCAAAAAAGCCAGTGTAACTACCTGGATTATTAAAGCCAGTGTAACTACCTGGATATTAAAGCCAACATGAACACAGCCCATCTCGCCCTAGAACAAACACCGCCTTTATCCGTCCCGCTACGTTTTTTTCTGACGGCCCCGCTATTTGGCTTGTTGGCCGGCCTGTTATTGCTCTATGATGGGCCGCTGTTTTTCAGCAACCGTTGGAGTCCTGAAACCCTCGCACTGACGCATTTGTTGACGTTAGGGTTTATTACGATGGTAATGTTTGGGGCTATGCTGCAACTATTGCCCATACTCGTCGCGTCTCCCGTGCCCAAACCGATTTTGGTTAGCACTGTGCTTCATATCCTGCTCAGTCTGGGCAGTTTGACTCTGGCGGCTGGCTTTCTTACTGCTGAACAGACATTGCTGATGCGTAGTGCTATCGTTTTATTAGGACTCGCCTTTTTTGGTTTTATCGGTGTCGTGGGATATTGTTTGGTACGAGTCAAGGGGCGCAGTCCCATCATCACCGCCATGCGCTTAGCCGTGAGCGCGTTAACGATAACGGCCGTGTTAGGCTTAGGACTGGCAATGCTATTTGGCTATGGAATCGCATTGCCGTTGCCCCTTGCATTAACTGATATACATTTAACTTGGGGTTTAATTGGTTGGGTAGGATTATTAGTTATGGGCGTTAGCTATCAAGTGGTGCCAATGTTCCAAATTACGCCACACTATCCGCCCTCTCTCGCCAGTTGGCTTACCCTATTTATATTTATAATGTTATTATTGTGGACACCGCTTTATTTTTGGGTCAATTTCAGCCAACTCCTCACCACCGTGCCACAATTGTTGATTGGTTTAATCGGATTAGGATTAAGCGTGTTTGCTATAGCGACGCTCCGCCTCCAAGCACGTCGTTTGCGAAAATTGCCCGACGTGACACTGAACTATTGGCGAGTGGGTATGATAGGATTGTTGTTGAGCGTGGTGTTATGGTTAGTTGGCGTGTTTTGGCAAAACTTGGCCGCTAAACCCTTTTACCCGGTACTTTTAGGCGTATTATTCCTTGGAGGGTTTGTATTACCCGTTATCCAAGGAATGCTGTATAAAATTGTCCCGTTTTTGGTATGGCTTCATCTCCAAAACCAACAACTGAACGTCCTAAAAACCCTCAAAATGGTCAAAACCCCAAATATGAAACAAATTATACCCGACAAGCAGACACGTCGTCAGTTTTGGGTTTATTTTGTTGCCCTTGGATTTAGCATTGGAGCGGCATTGTGGCCGTCCGGTTTAAGCCATGCGGCAGGGGGTGTACTCATCGTCTCGTTTTTGTGGTTGGGTTATAATCTTTACAGGGCGTTGTGGCTTTACCAGTCAATCAGCCGAAAAATAGCCACGAACAAAAATAGAACCGCTTAAAGCTTAAAAAGTCCATAAAAAACAAAGTTCCGATGTTTCCAGAAGTCCAAACTGGCGTCCAAACCGGAGTCCAAACTTTAGTTTGGCAAACTGGAGTCCAAACTTTAGTTTGGTCAAAAAAAGCGGATTTCTTGAAAGGCAAATTCCCGAACCCAGAAATCCGATTTTTCCAACAAAAATGAGTGGAAAACGCTATAGATCGTCTTTGTCATGGCACAAGTCACAACTGACTTGTTGCCCTTTTTTCAACGTGACGGTGCGATCTTCTACACGGTGAGTTCGGGTGACGGCCACTTTAGATAAAGGTGTGCCTTCTAATTGCTTGCCGTGACAGGCTTTACAAGCGTTTGGATCAAGCATGTAATAGTTTCTATGCTTGTGATCTGTCCAACGGGGATCGTTGACGTTGTGCATGCCATGTGGGCCGTCGATTGTCATTTCTAAACTGCCCGGCGCATGGCAAGTGTCGCATTCGATAATGGTGCCACTATGCCCTTGTAACTGGATAGCGGTTAAATTGTCGTTGGCATTGGCATCGGCATGAGGCCATATCGCGTGAGTGCTACCATGACAGCCTTCACACGCTATCCCACCATGGCCTTTACTGTTGCGGAATAAGGTGTTTTCGTTCTCTGCAAAGCGTTTGTTTTTGGCGAGTAGCGGAGACGCAGAGTCATCGCCCGTTTTGTAGGCTTGCGCTAAGCGGATGCCATCCGTGTAAAACTCTAGCCCTTCTCCTTTTAAATGACTCACAGCATCACCTGTATGACAAGATTGGCAACGTGGTAAATCAACCCAAGGGCGGCGTGTGCCACCGTCATTAGTACCATCAATACTGCCGCCTTCCAGTAACGGGAATTTGCCGCCCACCGCCAGTAGTCCGCCGTGGCAGGCCGTACACTCTAAACCAACCGTTTTCATTGCGCCACGTTGACATTGGGTGGTTTTGCCGGGATGGCATTGATAACAATTTTTTTCCACATGAACGCCGGTTGGAATGATGGGATTTCCCTCAGCATCGCGCAGCTCGCCATGCGTTTTGTGCATAACTTGGGAGGAAGTAGGCAGTGACTTTTGCATTCCCTTGGCTCCTTCTCCAGTTAAGTCCAGTGCTGGCGAATAATGGCAACTGGCACACAGCACCGGTGTTTGGTTTTGCAAATTAGTATCATGTTGTTTATCGTGCAAAATCAACACATTTTTTTGGGCTTGCACTTCCGACTTACCCAAACTGTCTTGCTGAGCTTGCACGTCTGGATCATCATTACTTGTCCAAGTCATGGCGGGATTATTAGCGGCTATTTGGCCGGTGGCATGACAAGTGTTGCAATTGGCTTCCATACTCACCGGCACCACCACATCAGTTGCACCCAACAATTCCCCGGTCTTTTTATCATGAGCACTTATCCGTAACGTGGGATAAGCATTGATTTGCCCCCTATCATCGGTTGGTGTGATAGGAATACCGTCGGCACTAAACCAATCAGATTGGGTTTTGTAATGTAGCGATTGTGCGTCCGGATTGTTTGGATTATCTGCCGGCATATATAAGCCGGTTAAACCTTCTCCGGGTTGCAAATCCATTCCAAACAAACCTTGAGCATACTGCCAAAAATCAGTTTTGGCGACGCTGCCGGAATTGATAGAACCCTTGCGATCTGTCACGGCCGAATAACGCACTTCTACTTGATTAGCATCCAATAGTTTTGGTTTGCCATCACTATCTTGTCCCACGACTTGGGCATTCACGACATTAAACGGTGGCAGGATGGTAAAAATAGAAAATGTGTTATTCATACAGTGCATACCCAAATCGTTAAAGGCCAACACTTTGACACCGCGCTCTTCAGTCGGCAAGCCGACGCTAAAGCTCATGAAATTTAACCCACCAATGCCACCTATCCAATCTGTCACATTAAGTGAGCCATCCTCATTGAGCAACTTGCCATTGGGCACCGTCACGACTTGATAGAGCGGATAATTGCCGGGCGGCAGGAGTCCCGCCTTAATTGAAAACAACGGATATTCACCTTGAAAGGTTTCATTTGCCCTAAAAGGTATGATGGATTCTGTTAAGGTGGGGCCTTGAAGCAAAAACCACAATTTGCCACCCATCATTGTGGCGAGATACATATCACCCGATTCAGGGCTATTAAACCGAGTTTTTGCAACGAGTTCCTCATTATCACCCTTCGGCACCGCTTGCGGTGTGTATAACTCGCTGCTCCAAGCTGACAGCCCGACTGTCAGTAAAAAGATTGCTAAAGTCAACTTTTTCATAGTCAATGTTTCCATTCAACCGAGCCAAAGAAATCCGATTTTTTAAAAAAATCGGATTTCTAACCGAGCCAAAAAACCTGTCAGGTTTGGCTAAATTTAATAAATGTCATGCGTCGTGTTATAGACGTTGAATTTACCCGTCGGCGTAATCAGCCGTGGATCCTTGATGACTTGCTTCAGGGTACGAGTCTTGTCATCCACAACCACAATCGCCGATATCTGATCCTTGGCATTCCAGACGGAAAACCAGACTTCATCACCGTCTTTGTTGAACTCTGGATGTACCACCCGCTGCGGCCCTTCAGTCAAACCCGCCCATTCAGCAATCGGTAATACCTCATAGCCCTTGCCCAGGTTATTGATATCAAACACGGCCACCGTTTGCCTTTCTTCGATATCGGGATTCAAGGGCGTATCCACATAGAGGTTAGTGGATTTTGGATGCGTCTTGATAAACAGAGAACCACTCGCCTTGCCTTCCAGCGTTTCTACCACCTTCCAAGCATTCTCAGGACGATTTTGTGGATCGGTACCGATAAGGGATATAGTGGCATCTCCCAAGTGACTCGTTAACCACACCGGCCCGTATGTTGGGTGCGTAAAATTAGCACCGCGTCCGGGATGAGGCCTCGTACCCACCTCAATTATCTTTTTCAACTTGCCCTCTTTGGCATCTATGACGACAATCTTATTGACATTATTCGCGGCCGTTAGGAAATAGCGCCGTGTGGAATCCCAACCACCATCATGCAGAAAGCGAGCAGTGGCAATCGTTGTCACCTTGAGGTTAGTCAAGTCTTCATAATTGACCAATTGTATCTTGCCCGTTTCCTTGACATTAATAATAAATTCAGGCCGTTGGTGAGAGGCCACAATCGTGGCAACCCGCGGTTCTGGATGATATTCCTGAGTATCGACGGTAACACCCCGCGTAGAAACGATCATCAGCGGCTCCAACGTATCGCCCTTCATAATGACATACTGAGGCGGCCAATAATCACCCACAATGGCGTACTTATCTTCCCACCCCGGGTATTTCGAGGTTTCCACTGAACGGGCTTCAATGCCGACTTTAATCTCAGCCACGTTGTCTGGTTTTTCCATCCACAAGTCGATGAGATTCAGTTTTGCATCGCGCCCAATGACGTACACGTAACGCCCCGAGGCCGACATGCGGGAAATGTGTACCGCGTAGCCGCTATCAATGATATTGATGATCTCTTTTGTGTCACCGTCAATCAGCGCCACTTGCGCCGCATCACGCAAGGTAACGGAAAAGATGTTGTCAATATTGTAATTGTTCATCTTTTTAGTCGGCCGCTGCTCTGGTGGCACAAAGACTTTCCAAGTGGCCTTCATGTCTTCCATGCTGTATTCCGGCGGCATGGGTGGCTCATGTTGGATGTAACGCGCTATGAGGTCGATTTCTTCAGCAGTCAGATCACCGTCAAAGTTCTGCATACCCGCGGAGGTACCATTGGCAATAATCCACCGCAGATATTCAAGGTCTAGTTTCAAAGTGATATCGGGGGTTATCGCTTTACCCGTCGCGCCTTTACGCAGTACACCGTGGCAACCCGCGCAACGTTCAAAGTAAATTTGTTGCCCTCGGTCAAATTCACTTTTTGTTAGGGGGGGTGGAGTGAGTTTTTTCAGAGTCGTCTGCCCCTTGGCCAACTCAGAACGCGCATGCTCCAACAACTTTTCCGGCGGATAATCACCCGTTAGCCCATGAAGCGAGTTCACATAAAGGGCATAAAACGCATAATCGCCAGCCTCCAGATCATCGGTGGCTATCTTCAACGTTATCCCCGCGTCTGTGGGCGTGATACCTTTAACCAAAGGCTGTTTTCCAGTCCCAAAAACGGGTTTCGCTGGACTGCCACTGGCGAATAAAAATTCGCCGTTATAAAACAGGGCAACCCACAAATCAACCGCTTCACCCGGCGAAAGGGCCGGCGTTTCTAGCACGAGCTCCAGAGTGTCGCCACTAATATGCTCCGCATTCAACGGGTTAAAGCCCAACTCGGCCGAGGTGCCAAATGCCGGCAACCATAGTCCAACAAAAAGAGTTAATACTCTCAGCAAACGATGTGAATGGTGTTTCATAAAAGGACTCCGATAAAAAAGAGGCGCTATTATAATGGGAGTTTATCTACTAGGCAAGCGCATGACAATAATAAGATTATTCTAATATGCTTTAAAGATAAATATTGGCTCTTGGTAAGCCGTACCAAGACAATTAACTAAATACGTTCTTTTCTATGAGTTCAGGAGTCCAAGATTTATCTTGGGAATCAATACGTTTTTATAAGTCATTGATTTTTTATGATTCCGTTCAACCCTTAATTCGCATAATCTATAGAACGTGAAACGATTTTAACTCAATGAGTTATTAACTATTAAATGACTTATATGGACGCTACTTTAAATATTTCATATATTGGCCTTGTATTTTAAATAAAATTTTTGTATAGTGCGACGCTCTTTAAAGCGGGGTTTTAAAAATTATACGATGTGAATTTTGAAGAATAAAGAGAAATGCTATGAAAACAATCGGTTGTAACGATACTCGACGGTTATTGAGGCATTGGAAGACTGGCTTAGTCTCATTGCTGGGATTGTTGTTCGGTAATGTGGGTGCATATGCTGAGACGATAGAGGCGACTCGGACTTTTGAAGGACATACCAATTCGGTTGAGTCCGTCGTTTTTTCTCCCGATGGCAAACATATTCTATCGGGAAGTTATGACAACACAATAAAGTTATGGAATGTCGATACTGGGAAAGTCGTTCACACTTTCCAAGGACACTCCGATTTTGTGATGTCAGTCGGCTTTTCGCCTGACGGCAAAGACGTCTTGTCAGGCAGTGCTGATAATACCCTAAAACGCTGGAATGCGCTGACTGGAGAAGAAATTGACACTTTCCAAAGGAATATAGGGTGGTTTTATTCGGTCGCCTTTTCTCCCAAGGAAAACAGTGCCATCCTATCGGGAAGTCGTGATAACACGCCTAAACTGTGGAATACCCTAAAGGGCACAGAAACGGACTCTTTACAAGGGCACGAGGATTGGGTTTATTTAGTCGCCCTCTCAAACGATGGTAGCAAAGCCCTATCGGCCAGTGAGGATGGCACCATAAAAGTATGGGATATCGATACTGGAAAAGAAATCACTTTTAAAGAAAGCGGTACCTGGGCGGCCGCCGTATCAAACGATGGCAGCAAAGTCTTGGCGGGAAGCGATAAGGGCACCCTCAAACTGTTGGATGTCGATACCGGACAAGAAATTCGCACTTTCAGTGGGCATAGCGGCCGAGTTTATTCAGTCGCTTTTTCTCCCGATGATAGTCTCGCCTTATCAGGAGGACATGATGGCACCATTAAGGTGTGGGAGATTGAAACAGGCAAAGAGATTCACAGCCTCGAAGGGCATACCGATATTGTTTCGTCAGTCGCCTTTTCTCCCGTCGGCAATGATGTCCTATCGGGCAGTTATGACAACACCATCAAATTGTGGGAGATTGACTTTTCTAGCTCACCGCCTGATGGACAGCCGGGGAGTGAAGATGGAAAGATTCCACCGATTGCCAAACTTGAAGCTTCTCCACTGTCAGGAAAAGCACCACTGAACGTGGCCCTAGATGGCAGTGACTCTTACGATCCAGATGGTGGTGATATCGTTTCTTATAAGTGGATCGCTGCTAATGGTGAAACGACGTTGACGGTTTCTGGAAGCACGGCAAATCTGACCTTTGATAAGGAAGGCGAATATACCTTGATGCTTGTTATCAAAGATGATGAAGGACAAACGGCCTCTGACAGCGAAACCATCATGGTGGGCAACTTCACTTATGCGACACTTGAAGGTTTGCAATACGCCTACAACGTTGGAGATTCTATCGTGCTAGACGTTGTCGTGTTAAACCTCATGAAGCCACTTGATTTGTGGGCCGTGATTGAAATGCCAGACGGCCACTTGCTCTTCAGAATCGCCTTACCGAAAAAGCCGCCATTTACTCCGGAACCGCTACCCTTCAAAAAAGCGGTGGATAATCACTCAGAGATTCCCATCTCACTAGAAATACTGAATAAAGTGCCTGAAGGCATAGGCGGTGACTATACCCTTTACGTGTTCTTCACAGAAGCCAACAAAAATCCTTTTAAAGATGGCCATAATGTCCTGCGATCCAACCTTATCTTCGAGGAAATAACGCTGGCGAATGACTAGAAAAGTGTTGACGGTATTTTCCATATGGAGTCCAAAGCTTCAGCTTTGGACATAGATGGAGTCCACGCGGCTCCCGGTTATTTCCCTATTTTTTAGAGAGTTATTTGGAATATCTTGTTTGAGGGCCATAAAATACTTTTGATGTTTTCAAATTAAGTTATGGCCCTCAGTCGAGCTTCATTATTGATACTTTTTGTAGGTGTTTTGTTACTTTGGAATTGTGGAGTCCAAAGCTGAAGCTTTGGACATCAGCTTAGGACATCAGCTTAGGACAGTAACATTATGACAACGTCCTCCATCAGCCGTTTACAGTTTTTACGCGGAGACTTCAATGGCAAACAGCAACCGTTGCGCCCACCGTGGGCTGGTAGTGAAGCAGAATTCATTGCTAATTGCGAGCGTTGTGGTGAATGTATCAAAGCCTGTCCGGAAAATATCTTAGAAAAAGGGCGCGGGAGTTTTCCCCAAGTCAACTTTCAACACGGTGAATGCACATTCTGTGGTTTCTGCGTAGAACAATGTCCGAACAACACCCTGCAAAGGAGAGATAACCAGCCGCCGTGGCAACTAAAAGCACACATTGAAGCACATTGCTTAGCCAAACGAGGGATTATCTGTGTCACCTGCCGCGAAAGTTGTGAAGTAGAAGCCATTCATTTCCAACTGGCTCGCGTAGCAGTGCCAGAAATCAACCTTGAAGAATGCAACGGCTGTGGGGCCTGTTATCAAGCGTGTCCAGCCACGGCAATTATAATGAAAAATGACAAAAGTACAACGGATTTGGGGAATAACCGGATTTTAGGATTTTAAATTTGAGTTGAGTTTAGTCACCTTTAGGTTCCTGAACGCTTTTAGCCTTGGGATTTATCCCAAGGCGGGATGGGGGAAACTGCTGTTAATTAAAAAACGTGATCATCGAATACATTGAAAATTGAAAAATGATGAATATTGCTGGAGTGCTGGTACATGCCAAGCCCGGACAGGTTGATAAAGTCGAAAACGAATTAAAGGAAATATCGGGCGTAGAAGTCCATGGCGTTACCAAAAACGGGCGTTTGATTGTTACCATTGAGAAACACTACGAGAATCTGATAGTGGATACAGTACTTCAACTTCACGACATTGATGGCGTACTTTCCGCTGCCATAGTTTATCAGTATAGCGACGATGACGATGAGGGCGGCGCGGGTTTGTCCAGAAAACTTTGGTGAAAAACCGCCAAGGTTTTGCGAAGCTCAGACGAATAGGCAATGCCATTAAGTTAAGGGCATTCGCTATGGTATGCTCCTACCTAACCTTGCGTATTCAGGGGCTGTAGGGGCTTTCCTAAGTGTTCGCCTTGGCTTAATTTAATGGCATTGAAACGAAGAGGAGAATTCAATATGAAACTCACTAGACGGGATTTTATTAAAGCGAATGCTGTCGCGGCGACAGCCGCCGCGGCCGGGGTAACGCTCCCCGGCACCGCACTCGCTGACTCAACAGACGATATCCGTTGGGATAAAGCGCCTTGCCGATTTTGTGGTACCGGTTGTAGCGTCATGGTTGGCACTAAAGACAACCGAGTTGTCGCCGTCAAAGGCGATCTTGATTCACCCGTCAACAAGGGGCTTCTTTGTGTTAAAGGTTACTTCCTACCCAAGATTATGTACGGCGATGACCGTTTGACTAAGCCCTTGTTGCGTATGAAGAACGGTGAGTACGACAAAAACGGAGAGTTTACGGAGATCAGTTGGGATAAAGCCTTTGACATCATGGCCGAAAAGTGGAAAAAGGCGCTCAAGGAAAAAGGCCCAAACGGTGTCGGCATGTTCGGTTCTGGACAGTGGACGGTGTGGGAAGGTTATGCCGCTGTCAAACTGATGAAGGCCGGCTTTCGTTCCAACAATATTGAGCCTAACGCACGTCACTGTATGGCCTCAGCGGTGGCCGCGTTTATCCGTACCTTCGGCGCGGATGAACCAATGGGCTGTTACGATGACTTAGAAAATGCGGATGCTTTTGTGCTATGGGGCGCTAACATGGCCGAATGTCACCCTATCTTGTGGGCACGCCTGACGGATCGCCGCTTGATGGGTGAAAATGTCAAAGTTGCCGTACTGTCCACGTTTAAAAACCGCAACTTTGATTTGGCCGATCTTGGTATTGTTTTCACGCCACAAACGGATTTAGCCATTCTCAATTACATTGCTCACTACATCATTGAAAACGGTTACGTCAATGAAGCATTTGTGAGTCAACAGGTTAATTTCCGTATTGGTAATGCGGATATAGGATATGGCCTACGGCCAGAGCATCCAAAAGAAAAGGCCGCTAAAAATGCCAGCGCCGCCGGTGGTTCTAAAGCGGCTACTTTTGAGGAATACAAGGAATTTGTGTCTGAGTACAGCCTCGACAAAGTTCACGAATTGTCTGGTGTACCTAAGGAAGATTTAGAAGCCCTCGCTCAAATCTACGCTGATCCTAATATTAAAGTCGTCTCCTACTGGACAATGGGCTTTAATCAACATACTCGCGGCACTTGGGTGAATCAACTGTGCTACAACGTCCATCTGCTTACCGGCAAAATCGCTGAACCCGGCAATAGCCCATTTTCTCTGACGGGACAACCGACGGCTTGTGGTACTGCACGCGAAGTCGGCACTTTCGCGCACCGCCTCCCGGCCGATTTAGTGGCAGCGAATCCAGAACACCGAGCCTTTGCTGAAAAAGTCTGGCAATTGCCAGAAGGCGCTGTTGCAGACACGCCCGGCTATCATGCCGTGTTGCAAAATCGTAAGCTCAAAGACGGCGAAACCAATGCCTACTGGGTGCAGTGTAATAACAACTTGCAAGCGGCACCCAATCTGAATGAGGAAGGCTATCCTGGGTATCGTAATCCAGACAACTTTATTGTTGTGTCCGATCCCTATCCCACCCTCACTGGAATAGGATCCGATCTCATTTTACCGACAGCCATGTGGGTCGAAAAAGAAGGCGCTTATGGTAATTCTGAGCGGCGCACCCAATTCTGGCGGCAACAAATCAAGGCGCCGGGCGAGTCTAAGTCTGATGTCTGGCAGGTTGTGGAATTTTCCAAACGCTTCTTGGCAGAAGAAGTCTGGCCGGAAGAACTGATGACTAAAAACCCTGAGTATAAAGGCAAAACCCTGTACGATATCCTATTTGCAAATGGGGCCGTTGACAAATATCCCAAACAAGAAGTGAAGGATGCCGAGGGCCAGGTTCATCCAAACGATGAAATGGAACATTTTGGCTTTTATCTGCAAAAAGGCCTTTACGAAGAATATCGGCGGTTTAGTTTAGAAGGCCCAAAGAAAGGCCATGAACTCGCCACCTTTGACCAATACCATGAATCGCGTGGGTTACGCTGGCCGGTGATACAACAAGGTGACGGAAAACCGCCGCAAGAAACGCTTTGGCGCTACAACGAAAAATACGACACCCTTGTCGAAAAGGGTGCTGGAATGCAATTTTACGGTAATGCCGATGGCAGAGCGAATATCTTTGCATTACCTTATGAGCCCCCAGCGGAAGTGCCGGATGATGAGTATGATATGTGGCTTGTCACCGGCCGTGTGCTAGAACACTGGATGGCCGGCTCAATGACGCGGCGAGTCCCTGAACTTTACCGCGCTTATCCTGATGCAGTCGTGTATATGCATCCTAAGGATGCGAGGAGACGCGGCTTAAGACGTGGTATGCCAGCGAAGTTGACGTCGCTACGTGGCGAAATGATCATTAATGTTGAAACACGAGGTAGGAATCGGCCGCCAGAAGGCGTTATTTTTGTGCCGTTTTTTGATGCGGGCCGTCTAATCAATAAGTTAACCTTAGATGCCACTTGTCCGCTTTCAAAAGAAGCCGACTTCAAAAAATGCGCGGTGAAAGTTGAGCGGGCTTAGGATCGAAGAAAAATTAATTTCCCCAAAATAGGTACAGTGCCCTTTAGGGTACTTTAGCTTTTAGACAACTGCTTTAGCTGTTTTGGTAAGTTATTTTTTAGCCGATCCTTAGGCCGTTTTTTAACACGCTCTCAAGCTTTCACAATCATCCTGTCAAGACTGATTTGACCAAACATTCGGAGAAGACGCTATGAAAAAGTCATTCGTATTGGGATTAGTTCTCGCTTTAGGAACATTGGCTTATGTTCCCCAACTTGCTATTTCAGCAGAAAATGGCAAGGTAGACTCATTGCGTGATGATCATCCCATCAAGGAAATCTCTGAAAAGACGGATTGGAAAAAGTTTCCGCCTTCTTTCCATTCTGTGGGGCACGATTCTGTTCCTCTGATTCCCCATTTCATTGAGGGCTATAGGATTACCCTGAAATTAAACAAGTGCCTTAGTTGTCACGATAGCGAGATTGGAAGCAGTCATTTTACGGATCGGGACGGCAACGTTTTGGACAAGGTAGACAGTCGGCGTTATTTTTGTACCTCGTGTCACGTTCCCCAAGTAGATGCTAAGCCGCTGCGAGAGAATACCTTTGAAAAGTCGTTCTGAATACCTGCAAGCTGAAGTTGCCAAAGCTGAAGCTTTGGACTCCAGATAAAGCTGCCAAAGCTGAAGTTTTGGATTCCAACTGTCAAAGCTGAATCTTGAAATTTCCGAAGTCGATAATTTTACTGATAAATTAATGGCTTACGATATATTTCCCCAAAATGCCTTTCGGGATGCGGTACATGTGGCGGTTTCTTGTATTAATGGTATGAATTATCTATTGACTTGGAACTGCAAACACATTGCCAATGCAGAAAAACGTGATGAAATCGAGAGAATTTGTGCGGAATTAGGGTATATTTATCCCATTATTTGTACCCCAGAAGAATTATTGTCAGGAGATTAATTATGTGGAACGATCCCATTGTAGAAGAACTACACAAACATGGGCAAGAAATGGCTGCTAAGTTTGATTATGATGTTCATGCCTTGTGTAACTATTACAGGGAAAGACAAAAACAGGAAAATAAACCCGTTGTGTCTTTGCCCCCTAGATTGCTCAAGGACTTGCAGCCAATTACCCAACGCCGATTGAATAAATAACAAAACGCAATCACAATAGCGGGATTGCTGTTGATATTAGCTTTAGAAGGAAACATCAAAGTGCCTGTCACTTGCCGGTGACTGGCACTACGACTCTCACGAGCTTTTGAGACTCCAATTGCCAAAGCTTCAGCTTTGGACTCCAATTGCCAAAGCTTCAGCTTTGGACTCCAATTAATTATTGCCAAAGCTGAAGCTTTGGAGTCCAAAGCAAATTTTTATTCTGAGCAGCTTTCAAGGGAGTTAATCCATTCATCAATTATTGCGATGCCTTCTTGATTAATCACTGTTGTGCCTATCGGTGGCATTTCTCCACGGTGTAAACGTTGTGAGATTCGGGAGTTTTCAGGTTCGCCGGGTGTTAGTAGGTAGCCATCACAAAGGGCTGAGAGCGGGGCCGTTATTCGATAATCATGGGGGCCGGTGCTACGGGGACGGTGACAGTAGGAACAATTCGCATGCAGAAAAGCTCTGGCACGTTGCCCAATGGGTGCAGTCTTATCTGTTAATTCAGGAAAGGCCTGTTTTTCTTCTGTCAGGGTGTTCTTTTCTAATAGGCCGATATGGGCTAGGGTGTCTATTTGCAAGGCCGTGCGGCCGGTTGGCCGATAAGTGTGCAAACGGTTCATTTGGGCCGTTTCTACATTGATAATACCGCCGACGGCTTTGGTATGACATTTTAAACATTGGCTGCGGTGGGGATAAATCCACGTTTGTTCGCCAATTTTTTGGCGTTTCCCTCTTTCAAGTAAGGTGGCATCTGTGCCGTTGTCATCCCATTCATAACTGTAACCGGCCCACTCTCCATCGTCATGGCGCACAAATAAGCGCGTTTCAATGGGTTGTCCTTCCAAATAAAAATGTTTCAAAAACACGGAACCAACTGGGAAAATCCAATCGCCTTCTTCATTGAGGGTTATGCCGGTATTGTCTGGTATTGCCATCCAACGATCTTTGGTGGCGCCATCTGTCCAGAGTGGCACGTTGACGGTATAAGGTATTAGTCCAGAAGCCGCTTGACGGGGATTATCCGGTTCAACACAGCCCGTTTCGGAGAGTTTTTGTGGTAAAGGTGTGTCATCCGAGGGACGAGGTGGCGCGATACAGGTTGTATTCGGTGGGCGGCTATCTAAGCCGGTAGCGGCCGCTAAAGTGGTCGATGTTGTGGCTAAATGAGAACGTGAATGGGCGTCTAGGTTCTCAAGTAATTGTTCAAACGTCGTGCCCACTTTGCTGAAAAGGGCATACAACACGTAATTGCCAGCCAGTGCTTCGGTGGCACTCACTTCTAGTACCGATTCTGTCGTCTCTGCCATTGTCAGGTTGCGTTTATACGGGTGTTGGTGAGTAAAGCTTAAGCGATTGTTTGGATTATCTGTTATAAATAAGAGTTGCGGTTCGGTGGGTAGTCTAATGGCTACCCATAAATCTGCCTGTTCCGCTGGCGTGGGTTGAGGTAGACGGGTTTCGAGTTTGAGAGGTATTGTCTCTCCAAGACGGTAAGCGGCCTTTAAGTCTTTGAAAGTTATGGAGGCTTTTTCTTCTGCTAAGGCGTAAAGGGCCGGTAATAGCAGGGTGACGAAAAGTGTCGATAGTCTCAATAATCGGTTTGAATGGTATTTCATAATAAGCGTGCCTACAGGGATTCGTTATAAAGCAAACTACAGGGATTCGTTATAATAACAGATTTAAAAGCAAACTACAGGGATTCGTTATAATAACGGATTTAAAAGCAAACTACAGGGATTCGTTATAATAACGGATAGCAAACTACAGGCAGATTCGTTATCGTTATAATAACGGATAAAAACTGAAAACTCTTTTTAAATGCCACGATCTAATCCGTATCGATTAACGAATCCCTGTAGTTGCTTTTAAGTTATGGCCCTCTGTCGCGCTTCCCCCCAGGTTGCACCTTGGGGCTATTATCTCGCTCCGCTCGTTACTACGTTTCACATTCAACCCCTACGGGGTTGGGGGCTCTTCTAAATACTTTTTTTATAGGTAATCGAATATCCATTATTTCATCAATTACCTCAGTCGCTTCGGTGCCAAAGGTTTTGTACTGGTGAGGTTGTGAATAAATCGTGATAGATTCCGTAGCCGGTATAACTAACCAACATGATTTAACCCCTAGCGCAAAATAAGCTTGAAATTTGACGATGATATCATCCACACCTTGACGAGGTGACAGCACATCAATGGCGAGTAAAGGCATTTCCGCCATTTTTATTTCGTCAACGGGTTCACTCTTATCGAGTTCATACGAATAAAGGCATATGTCCGGCACTAGCTCATCTTTAGCCTTGAGTTCAAATTGACTCAAGTCAGTTTGGCTTATATCCAAACTCAGTTCAGGCATCACAGTAAATCTTTCATCATTAAATAATAAGCCAGTTAATCGATCTACTGTTAAGCTATGGTTTCTTGATGGCATAGTTTGTCTTCTATATTCTTGATATTCTTCTTCGTATTTGTCATTTTCAAACGCGTTAACCAAGCTCATAGTTTTTGCTCTCTTATCAATTTTGGGTATAGCATTTCAGAAAAAGTCTTTTTTTTATAACTACGCTCGTTATTTATTTTATTTAACAGGTTTTCTATCAATTGCCGTCGTTGGCTACCTACTACCCGATACCCAAAAATTTAACGATTATTTTCAATAGGTAACAAGCGATATTTTTCACACACAGGGTCAAAAGTTAATTTTTGAGCATCATTATTGCATGCTAGATACTTATTTAAAAATAACTCAGTTACAAAAAATCCCAGAGCAAAAATAATGTTTAATTTTACAGCCCAAAAACTTAGCCATAGTCATTGATTTTAACGGAATTTATCGAATGTCATAGAGAAATTCTTTATTGACGCCGATTTTAAAATTTATCACTCAACCTGAACTCAAAAACAGTTTTCAGCGCATAAATTCAACAAACTTAGGCGCTAAAGCGCCTACTACAAACTTAGGCGCTAAAGCTCAAAACAGCCAACATCTAAAAGCTCAAGTCCCCTAAAAGGGGACTAAAGAATTATCTGAATATCTATACAAACTTAGGCGCTAAAGCGCCTACTACAAACCAGTTCTACTTTATCACATTACACCCAACTAAATAATCTCTATAGAGAGCCTTTTGGGGGCCATTCTGTTGAAATCAATAGTTAACATTTTTTTATCAAAGGGCATTGACTAACAGATTGGGTTTAGTCACCTTTAGGTTCCTAACGCTTTTAGCCTTTTTCTTTATCCCAAGGCGTTATCCACAAGTCTTTTGGATACCAAGTGCATTCCTGATAAGTACAACGGATACGCGTTCCGAAACGGATAAAAAAGCCTTGATTTTTAATGAATCTCTTACGGGAATCCTACCTTTAAAATCAATAAAATCAAGTATTTAAAAACTTATGTATAAGGACAAGCAATAATTGTGGGCCATATCGCATAATGACTCAAAGAATTTCAACTCATGGCCCTATTGAAACCTCTTTTGATTGGAATTGACGGAGTTTGTAGGCGAGTCCTCCAATGTTGCCTAGTGGTTTTCCTTCAGCTACAAACCAGAGCGATAAATTAGTACAACGAATTACGCGGATAATCGAATTGAGTAGTACAACTCACTAAGTTGCTTTAGCAACTCAAGAGTTTGTAGTAGTTGCTTTAGCGACTAAGAGTTTGTAGTAGTTGCAAAAGCCACTAAGAGCGTGTTTTAAAAGTCCAAGAATCAATCACTTATAAAATAGTCTATTGGTTATAAAACAATGAATTAAGTCGAGTTTTAAAACACGCTCTAAGTCAAGTATAATTCGCTTATCCGCGCAATTCGCTGTACTATTGGCTTCAGCAACTAAGTAAAATTCGCTTATCCTCGTCATTCGCGGTACTTTTGACTAACTAATTCTACTTTGCCAGATTCATTTAACTAATCATCCTCTTTCTGTTTGGCACAGTCGTGAGACAATGTTTGCAATTAGGCGAGTTATTGCCTCAGTCAACTAGTCATTTTCTTTCCGTTTGGCACTCTGTTGTTTGTAGTAGGCGATTTATCGCCTAAGCAAGTAGTAAGTAGTCCGTTTGTAGTAGGCGATTTATCGCCTAAGCGAGTCGCTTTTGCTCCTACTACAAACTAGCCAGATTAAGTCGCTTTTGCTCCTACTACAAACGACTACTACAAACTAGTTCTATTTTGTCACATTACACCTAACTAATTGATTTCCATAGAAGGCCTATTGGGGGCCATTCTTTTGAAATCAATAGTTAACATTTTTTTATCAAGGTTTAGTCACCTTTAGGTTCCTGAACGCTTTTAGCCTTGGGATTTATCCCAAGGCTTTAGGTGGCTTTAGCTTTTAGCCTTGGGATTTATCCCAAGGCGTTATCCCAACGCGTTATCCCAACGCGTTATCCCAACGCGTTATCCCAAGGCGGACAGAAACTACTAAATAATCTCTATAGAGAGCATTTTTTTTGCCATTCTTTTGAAATCAATAGTTAACATTTTTTTATCAAAGGGCATTGACTAACAGATTGGGTTTAGTCACCTTTAGGTTCCTAACGCTTTCAGCCTTGGGATTTATCCCAAGGCTTTTGCTCTACAAACTCGTTCTACTTTGTCACATTACACCTAAGTAGTTGATTTCTATAGAGGGCCGTTTGGGGCCATTCTGTTGAAATAAATTAATTGTCTGATGCAAAGTTTGACTATTAAAAACGGTTTGATGGCCCACAAATCAGTGCTAATAACCCTATAAAAATAATAGTTTTGGTATTCCTCTGTGTATTGTGCCCTTCCATGTGTCTATTTTGTTTGGCACACGAGTTATCGCCCAAGCGAATCTGTTTGTAGTAGGCGAGTTATCGCCCAAACGAGTAAGTAGCCCGTTAGTAGTAGGCGATTTATCGCCCAAGCGAGTCCGTACTTAGGCGCTAAAGCGCCTACTACAAACTTAGGCGCTAAAGCTCAAAACAGCCAACATCTAAAAGCTCAAGTCCCCTAAAGGGGACTAAAGAATTATCTGAATATCTATACAAACTTAGGCGCTAAAGCACCTACTACTAACTTAGGCGCTAAAGCGCCTACTACAAACTTAGGCGCTAAAGCACCTACTACTAACTTAGGCGCTAAAGCGCCTACTACAAACTTAGGCGCTAAAGCGCCTACTACAAACTTAGGCGCTAAAGCGACTACTACAAACTTAGGCGCTAAAGCACCTACTACTAACTTAGGCGCTAAAGCACCTACTACTAACTTAGGCGCTAAAGCGCCTACTACAAACTTAGGCGCTAAAGCGACTACTACAAACGACTACTACAAACGAATCCTTTCTGGTTTGCTCCACAAATCGGCCCAACGTTCTGCCATCAAGAAAAGCGTGGGAACCGCTTCTCAACGGTAACTCTTTGAATTAAATCCTTTAAAAAAAAAGCCCCTTGTCAAAAAGACTTGGGGCTTTTTTATGCCTATAAAACGTTGACCAAATTAGCGTCATTGCTAAACAACTACCGACAAGCGCGGAGTTGCAAGGTAAATTGCCGTCGCTGGCTACCTACTATCAAACAAAAATCATTCGAAACAACAACTAAGAAGTTGCGTTTCAATTGCTGTCATTAGCCACCCACTCTCAAACGTCTTTGTCCGAAATAGAAGAATAATTAGAGTTTCAATTTACCTACTCTCAAACCTATTTCGTGGGGTTTCGTCTCGTTATTCTTTTTGTGTCTCAATTGCTGTCATTAGCCACCCACTCTCAAACTTAAATTGGATCGTTAGTTTTATTTTATTGATCTTTCAATTGCTTTCATTAGCCACCCACTCTCAAACGACGGGGAATGTCAAATCGTTAACAAAATCAATTAGATACCCGACTCATTTCAAACCCTTAAATAACCGTACTCTTACTCATGGAATTTCACCTAACTCTTTGAAAATAAACGCTATTTTATAATACGGTCTACACTCGAAATCGGCAATGACTGATTAGGACTCGTCTAAGTGATTGAATTTTAAGCACATTTTGTTGCCGCACCTTTGCTGTCATTCGAGGGTGCGTATTAAACCACATTCAAAAACAAAATGCAACACAAAGCGCACACTTTTTATAAAAAAAATCGGTTTGGCAGTTGGCTTCTTGATATAACCGTTTGAAAATTAACTAAATTCACGTCAGTTAACGGCTGCCATCCAAATGTGGCTAGGAGTTCGCACGGGTTAATTTTTCACGTTTAAAAAATCCGAGGTCTCGAAGACATTGGATTTTTAGACACGCAGAGGCCACAGAGTTGACACAGCGGAACACAGAGAGTCAATTCGTTGTTTAGCGTTCAATCGTTGATTAGGCGGTATCGGTAGTAAGTTATTGATAAATATCACGTTTAAAAAACGCCGATTTTTGGCCACAAAATGCGAGTTTCTGAGGTAAACTCGGCGGATTTGAAAATTATCATGACGTTATAAATCAATGGGTTATATAAAAACGGCCGTCCGCGTTCAAATGCTTGAGATCACGTTAATCGGGGTAACTTATTGATAAACATTAAGTTTTTGTTAGCCCAATTTTTCCTACAAATTCTAGTTTTCAAGTCAACTCAAAACTGATAAGTACAACGGATACTCGTTCCGAAACGGATAAAAGAGCATTGATTTTGCGCCAACCTCGTATGTTAAGAGCCACTGGTGAAACTTGGGGAAAGGGCCGGGAAGGGCCCCAACCCTGTAGGGGTTGAATATGAATAGCCCCAGGTGAAACCTCAATGCCATTAAGTTAACAAATAAACGAGAAAGAGCCAAAGCTAAAGTCCCCTAAAGGGGACTGGTAAATTCCGGATTTTTTCATAAGCACACGATATGGCATTAAGTCTTCAGTGCCCTTTAGGGCACTTCAGCTATTAGACGACGGCTTTAGGCGTTGGCGGGGGGATTATTTGTTTCTAATTCCGCAAACTGTGTGGCATTGAGGTGAAACCTGGGGAAACGTAATTAAGACGTGCCAACCCCGTAAGGGGTTGAATGTGAATAGTACTGATAAGTACAACGGATACTCGTTCCGAAACGGATAAAAAAGCATTTAAAAACTTATGTGTAAGGACAAGCAATAATTGTGGGCCATATCACATAATGACTCAACGAATTTAAAATCATGGCCCTCCTGTTGAAACCATTTCAACTCATGGCCCTATTGAAACCTCTTTTGATTGGGATTGACGGAGTTTGTAGGCGAGTCCTCCAATGTTGCCTAGTGACTTTCCTTCAGCTACAAACAAGATCGATAAATTAGTACAACGAATTGCGCGGATAATCGAATTGAGTAGTACAACTCACTACGAGAGTACAGCGAATTGCGCGGATAATCGAATTGAGTACAATTCACTCAGTTGCTTTAGCAACTCAAGAGTTTGTAGTAGTTGCTTTAGCGACTAAGAGTTTGTAGTAGTCGCTTTAGCGACTTAATCTGGCTTGTTTGTAGTAATCGCTTTAGCGACTTAATCTGGCTGGTTTATAGTAATCGCTTTAGCGACTTAACCTTGCTTGTTTGTAGTAATCGCTTTAGCGACTTAACCTTGCTTGTTTGTAGTAATCGCTTTAGCGACTTAATCTGGCTGGTTTATAGTAATCGCTTTAGCGACTTAATCTAATGCCTTGTTTTATAAGCAATAGACTATTTTATAAGTGATTGATTCTTGGACTTTTCAAACACGCTCTAAGTCAAATTCGTTTATCCGCGTAATTCGCTGTACTATTGGCTGCAAAAGCCACTAAAATTCGTTTATCCGCGCTTGTGTCGCTGTACTCTTGGCATCAGCAACTAAGTCAAATTCGCTTATCCGCGCAATTCGCTGTACTATTGGCATCAGCAACTAAGTCAAGTCAAATTCGCTTATCCGCGTAATTCGCTGTACTATATATAACATTGTTACTATAAAACTTTCTCTGATAACTAAAAACAAGCCGCAGGAGTACGTCACAGCGCGTACAGACACCAAACACTTTCACAACACTAACAGAAACTAAAATGGCTAAAAAAACAAAACAAGGCATTCACGAACTCTACACAGAAGACCCTGAAAAAGCCGATTGGCTAGTCTGGGGCCGAAAAACCGATCCCATCACTCGAAGAGGCTTTCTTACCAAAAGCAGTTTACTCGCCATGACTGCCGTATTGGGGGCCAATATCCCGTTTGCTAACAATATGTTAGGAGGCCTCATCCCGGCGGCGCTTGCCCAAAGCGACGGCTCCTTTGAAATCCCCGGCAAAGACGGCCTCATTGTTCTCAACGACAAACCGATTAACGCCGAAACACCGCCACATCTGCTAGATGACGACATCACCCCGGCTAACCGCTTTTTTATCAGAAACAATGGCATACCGCCGGCACCTGAAGAAATCGATCTTAGTACCTGGACACTAGAAATTAGCGGCGAATCTTGCCAAAACCCAGCCACGTTTAGCTTGGAACAGTTAAAGCAGCAATTCAAACACTACACTTATCAACTGCAACTCGAATGTGGCGGCAACGGCCGAAGTGAATTCAATCCGCCCGCCAAAGGCAATCAATGGTCAATTGGCGCCATCGGCTGCGCCCAATGGACAGGCGTTAGGCTTAAAGATGTCCTAGCGTTTTGTGGCCTCAAAACCGATGCCGTCTACATTGGCTACTATGGTGCCGACACCCATCTAAGCGGCGATCCCAACCAAATCCCTATCTCTCGGGGTGTGCCAATGGCTAAAGCCCTAGAAGATGAAACCCTAATTGCCTGGGCAATGAACGGCGAAAACATTCCACTTCACAACGGTTACCCGTTAAGACTTGTTATTGCTGGATGGCCGGCCTCAACCTCTGGTAAATGGCTAACACGGATCGTGATCAGAAATCAAGTCCACGATGGCCCCAAAATGGCTGGACAATCCTACCGCGTACCCTGTAATACCGTGGCCCCCGGCACCAGAGTACCCGATGAAGATATGTGTATTATCGAATCAATGCCAGTGAAATCCATTGTGACTTTTCCACAATCAGGCATAACACACGAACTCGGCAAACCATTGGCGGTAAGAGGCCATGCGTGGGCCGGCGATTTACAAGTAAACGAACTCTATATCTCCAACGACTTCGGCATGACTTGGAAAAAGGCCGACCTAAAACCGCCCGTCAACCGACTGGCTTGGCAACGCTGGAATGCGACGGTTGAATTCCCCAAAACGGGCTATTACGAAGTCTGGGCGAGAGCGGTCGATAGCCAAGGCCGCTCACAACCAATGGTACTACCGGGCTGGAATCCCAAAGGCTATCTCAACAACGCCTGCCATCGCATAGCAATACAGGTGGTGTCTGCTGCTTAATGTAAAATGAAAAATGTAAAATGAAAAATGGCAATGCCGCAAAATTCGGCATAAAAGCCACTTTGCTGAACGACAAATCAATAACTTAGGATCGATTACTGCCTTATTTTGCGCTATAGTTATCCAGATAACTTTTGTACCTAAAACCAGAGTACTTTGAATTAAGAAATTAACGAATCAAGCCAAGTTTTTAAAAATTTATTCGTTTACTGTGAAAATACCTATAACATCTAGTACAACGGATACGCGTTCCGAAACGGATTTTAAGAAAAGGGGGTGGCGAAATAACTTAGCCATGACGATTTATTTCCCAATTTGTTGTACTCATCAGGAATGGACAAAACTTATCTGGACAAGTATATTGCGAAAAATGAAAAATGAGTTAATAAGTCTCTAATTTTGCAATGAATTTTATGAAAAATTGCTTTTTTAATTTTCACCTACTTGAAGTACGTTCCGTATAACATGAACACAAAATCCCTATTATCCACTAAATCCCTTATAATCCTACCCTCTTCCCGTTTTCAACGGACAGAATATCCGTTTATAAAGGGAAGCTGGGAGAGATTTTTAATCGGACTCGCCTCGCTATTACTGCTGACAACCGTTTCGGCCCAACAACTCGACACAGAAACCGGGCTAATTATCGCCGACGGCTATGAACTGGTAAAAAGCGAATGCACCGCTTGCCATTCGGCCCAAAACATTATCCGGCAAAGCGGCACACGACTCACTTGGTTAGGCCTAATTCGGTGGATGCAAGACACTCAAGGCCTTTGGGCATTCGAGCCTAACACCGAAGAACAGATACTCAACTATCTGGAAACCAACTACGGCCCCAAAGAAGTGAGCTATCGACGCGCACCGATTCCAGCCTTCTTGATGCCACCCAATCCTTACCGAACGCTGGCAACTCTCAAATTTGTCGGCCTACAACAAGCCTACAAACCCGGTGACACGCTTAATGTGGAATTAGTGATAGAAGAATTCCCCCACTACAGTCAGGGACGTTTTGACCTTTGGGCCGCTATTCACTTGCCCAACCGGCCTAACTCAGAATTTTTCTTTATGACGGGAACCGCCTCCAAGCCCTTGTTCAACAGTCTTGAGCCTCAAACATTCCAAACCTCATTGGAAACGGTAAACAGTACTTATAGTATATTGAAGGATTACACAGTACCTTCTTCAATTGAAACAGGAGCATACACTTTTTATGCACTACTGGTTGAAAAAGGAACAAACCCGCTAACAGAAACCGATATCACCCGCTCCAACCTGGCCATTCAAACCACAACCGTTAGTGGCTTTTGACAAGGAAACCAAAGCTTTAGCGTTGGACAAGGAGTCCAAACTTTGGCAATCGTCCAAACTTCCGGAGTCCAAACTTTAGTTTGGGAGTCGTCCAAACTTAACAAAACACCTACAAAAAGTATAAATAAGAAAGCGCGACAGAGGGCCCTTACTAATAATTAATGATTAATAATTAATTGTTAATTATTAATTTATGGCCCTCAAAATAGAACGTCCAAAAACCTGCTAAAAATAGGTCAATAACCGGTACCCGCGTATCACTACTCTGCCAAACTAAAGTTTGGACTCCGGCACTGCCAAACTAAAATTTGGGCTCCTGCCAAACTAAAGTTTGGACTCCTGCCAAAGTTTGGACTCCTGATAACTGATAACTGATAACTGATAACAGGTTAGTGAGCTTCCGTTTCAATCGGAGGCAAGGTTTGAGCATAAGTCAAAATATCCAATTGCTCCTGAAAAGATAAACCCTTGCTTATCATGGCAGGCATTTTAGTCCCCGAATTACCAAAGCGGATCTTATGCAGCGTTTCCCAAGGATTACTGTTAGCAATCGCACCAACAGACACCGCGGCAATTTTATTACCATCCGCGCCATGACACTTAAGGCACCCACCGCTATTTTCATACAAAGTGCGTCCATTGTCGGCATCACCCGTCGCAGACTTACTCTGTGCCCCAGAAAAAACAATGTACTTATTCATATCCACCGTGCCTTCTTTCAGGAACTTAGTCAAATCCCAAATATCCGGTTCGGACAGCGATGGGATATTGTGATCAACAATGGCCCCATAAATATAGGCCATCGGCCGGTTTTTGACTTGATAAAGTCCTTCAATATCCGTATAGTGACTACTACCAATCTCATAAGCCCCCTCGTTGCCTTTGTAATCCCAGCCATGACACTCTTTGCAGCGCCAAGTGCCAGAGCCAGACTGGCTACTGGTGTCAGGATACCTCGCGTAGTTCTCGCTCGGCTCTGATTCACCGTTGATTTTCCACCAGTTATCATACAAAAGGCCACCACGTACCACATCGGCTCCCTCATAGTTGCTCGGTTCAACCGCCGTCACCCCGTTGAGCTCAAAGCGTAGAGTTTCCTCATCAAGGAAAAAATCGACGATATACAAGAAATCCGGTGTCGGCGCATATTTCACCTCATAGAGCCTAATCGTGGTTTCACCAGTGGGAGCGACAATAGCGGCCGACAAATCAACATCACCAGCACTCACCCCATTTGAAACCGTTGAAACCGCGGCCAATACCGCAAAAAAAGTTTTTACGTTCAATAACTTAGCTGTTTTCATTCGATATTCTCCAACAAAGGCTATGACAAAAGGAGCGAGTATTTTATGAAACCTGAGAATTAATTGCAATAACCGTCAAGCGTTTTTCGCTCAGGGCCGTTTGTAGTAGAGGCTTTAGCCACTGAGCCGTTTGTAGTAGTGGCTTTAGCCACTGAACCGTTTGTAGTAGTGGCTTTAGCCACTGAGCGGTGGGCAAGGAATGAATCGCCTACTACAAACTCTGTCACAAAAATTGTTCCAGTTGCTCTTGAGCGATTGACATCGCCATTTTATTCTGTAAATATAAAAAATAAGATGTCTTTAAGACCGGGCGCATTCCCAAAAAAAGGGTCATTACTAATTTTTGAATACCAGCCTCTAGTACAACGGATACGCGAAATAAACGGATAAGGGATTTTTCTAAAAAACTCCGCTACCTGCTAGATGTCTTGAAAATCAACTTGAGTGATCAAGAAATCGACGAGCTGATTCGAGAGGCTGATCTTGATGGCAATGGCGTGATTGATTACCATGAGTTTGTTCAAAGTAAAAACTTGTGGAAGAAGATTAAACTAACCTTAGGGATTTCCCGTTCTTTCAAAGAGATTCTCCGGCAATACACTCGACTGGCCGAAAATCCCTCGGTGGGCTTTGGTACAACGATGTCACTGCCTTATGGCAAAGAAAACGCCCATCATATGGGATATGAGGTTTCTCAACTGCCTGATCGTGTCTGGGAGTCTTCTTGTATGTGTGGAAACTCCTTTTCTGTTGGGCCTGTTTCTGAAGGAGAAGTGGTTATTGATTTAGGCTGTGGTGCCGGTGCGGATATTTGTGTCGCGGCTAGTTTAGTCGGTGAAACGGGTAAAGTCATTGGGGTTGATATGACTGCCGCCATGCTCAAAAAGGCCAAAGAAAATGCACAGTTGTGTGGCTTTAACTCAATTGAACTCATTCAAGCCCCCTTTGATACTGCCAATCATAAAGCAATACCCACAAGTGTTGCTGATGTGGTGATTTCAAATGGGACTTTTAATTTGTCGCCTCGCAAGAAATGTGCTTTTCTTCAAGCGTTTAATTGTTTAAAACCAGGCGGTCGATTTTACTTAGTCGATATGGTTCGCAAAGGTAGCGCATCGTCGGAAGCTTCAGAAGGCAGTTGGTGTGATTGTGTCGCCGGTGCCGTGCCGATTTCAAAAGTCTTAGAGCTCATGGATTCAGTTGGATTTATTGAATGCGAACATGTTGGTTTAACCAACTACCGCACCTCCGATCACACCGTGGGTGGCACATTCCGTGCTAAAAAACCGTTAGAAATAAGCTATCGTTCCCAACCGAAAAGGTAAAGTAAAGCGCCAACCCCGAAGGGGGAAATAATAATTAATGATTAATGATTAATGATTAATTATTATTTAGGGCCCCCAACCCCGTAGGGGTTGAATGTGAATCGTAGCGCGTAGCAAAACAAAGACTCATGGTGGGCAAGCGGACGATAAGATCGGGGTACCATTTGAGATCATGCCGCCCACTTACCCACCCTACAGAGCATTTTTCGCTTTGGTTAAATACAAAAAAGGGCAAACACGTAGGTTTGCCCCTACGAGTGATGTTGTTTACGCAAAATGCTATAAATATACTCAACACTCATCAGGAGGATTATTAATGAAAGCCGTTTTATTAACCGCCGCTGGCGACACCGAAGTCCTAAAAATAACCGAAGTGGATATCCCCGAGTTATCTAATCCCGAATTTATCCGTGTGCGTCTACACGCCGCCGGCATCAATCCCGTCGATGCCAAAATGCGAGAGCGAGGCGGAATTGCTCCCGATAACTTACCCAAAATCCTTGGCTGTGACGGCGCCGGTGTTGTTGATGCGGTGGGCGATGCGGTAACTCGTTTTAAAGTCGGTGATGAAGTCTACTTTTTTAACGGCGGGATTGGTACACAAGAACAAGGCAATTATGCCGAATACACCACCATTCACCAAGACTACGCTGCCCTTAAACCCAAAAGTCTGTCAATGGCAGAAGCCGCTGCCTTACCATTAGCATGGATTACCGCTTGGGAATCACTGGTTGATCGCGCTAATTTGCAAGCCAACCAAACCGTTTTAATTCATGCCGGCGCCGGTGGCGTCGGGCACTTGGCGATACAATTGGCAAAAAGCTTGGGAGCGCGTATTGCCACAACGGTGAGCAAAGAAAAAGCCGAGTTTGCCCAATCGCTGGGCGCAGACTATTGTATTGATTACACCCAAACCGATTTTGTCCAAGCAACGCTTGATTGGACAAAAGGTGCCGGCGCTGATGTCGTTTTTGATACAGTGGGTGGTAACATATTTTGCCGTTCTATTTCCGCTACTAAAATTTATGGCAAAGTCGTCACCATACTGGAACCCCCGTGTGATAGCAACGCCATCAAGACGGCAAAGTTCCGCAATCTGAACTTGATTTATGAACTCATGCTCACGCCCATGCTCCAAGGAATACATGAGGCGCGAATCGCACAACGGAAAATGGTGGAAGAAGCCAGCCGTTTGATTGGTGAGGGTAAATTGCAAGTGAAAGTCAGCCAAGTATTGCCGTTGGCACAGGTGGCAGAAGCGCACCGATTAATAGAGACGGGGCAGACGACGGGGAAAATTGTGCTGAGTATCGAATAAGCCTTAGTACAACGGATTGTAGTATAACTACAAGGATTGTAGTATAACTACAAGGATTGTATATAATAAAGGATTTCAAAGCGGATTTATCGAAAGTGTGCGATTTCGATTTAATTAAGCGAACGTGCATGAAATAAAATCCAAGTTAATTAGCGATTCAATCAGCAAATGCTCTATAACTACAAGGATTGTATATAATAAAGGATTTTTTCGCTTGGTGATTTGATGCTCGTTTCTAAAATCCCTTATTATATAACTACAAGGATTGTATGCTTATGAAAGGATTTCAAAGCGGATTTATCGAAAGTGTACTATTTCGATTTAATTAAGCGAACGTGCCTGAAATAAAATCGCCGTTAATTAGCGATTCAATCAGCAAATGCTTATTCAAAGTTGACTGACGTGATTTGAAGCTCGTTTCTAAAATCCCTTATTATATACAATCCTTGTAGTTGTTGTTATATCAGATATGGATGGTGGGCAAGCGGGCGGTAGGATTCGGGATAATGTTTGATTCAGATGGTGGGCAAGCGGGCGGTAGGATTCGGGATAATGTTTGATTCAGTACGATACTGCCCATTTTCCTTAAGCTGGCACCATTGGCGCTATTGGCAACCCATTACGCGCCCAACTGACAATACCACCGTATAAGTTATAAACATTATCATAACCTTGCTGCGCCAGAAACATGCACGCTTGGGCGGAACGTGCCCCGGTGCGGCAATAAAACACCACTTGCTCATCTGTGGGCACTTCCTGCATACGAACCGGTAAAGTACTGAGCGGCAAAGGTTTACCGTTAGGAATAGACGCTTGCGCCATTTCTTGTGGAGTACGCACATCAATCAAAAGCGGTGGGGTTTCTGTTTTCAACCATTGCGCTAATTCATTAGAATCTATATTTTTCACAAACATAAAAATGCCTCGGTTAGCCAATAAGCGTTGAGTTTTGCGAGTTGCTCAGGTGATAATAATTATTATTGATTAAATTGGGATACATTGTTTGATTTAAAGAGGTAATTTTTCTTTAAGGATATTAGTTTATTCTAATAGCCAACAGCAGATAAATTAAATTATGAACCACATTAAACAATTATATAGACATTCACTTTCTTTACTCACTGATTTATATCAGTTAACGATGGCTTATGGCTATTGGAAAACTAATAAAATCAATCATGAGGCCGTATTTGCGCTGTTTTTTCGCAAACCGCCCTTTCACAGCGGCTACACCATTGCCGCCGGCTTAGGCACCGTGCTTGACTATCTCGAAGACTTGCGTTTCACAGAAACCGATTTGAGCTATCTCGCCACGCTAACCGGCATTGATGACAAACCGTTATTTGAACCAGCGTTCCTCGATTACCTCAGCCAATTACGCTTTGACTGCAATATTGATGCGATGCCAGAAGGCACTGTCGTCTTTCCATCAGAGCCACTATTGCGAGTGCAAGGCTCCCTATTGCAATGTCAAATCTTGGAAACGGCCTTGCTCAATATCATTAATTTTCAAACACTTATCGCAACAAAGGCCGCACGAGTCTGCCAAGCGACACGGGGCGAACCGGTGTTAGAATTTGGCTTGCGGCGGGCACAAGGCATAGACGGTGCCTTGGCAGCCAGTCGAGCCGCCTATATTGGCGGCTGCGCGGCAACCTCAAATGTGCTGGCGGGCAAACTCTACGGCATTCCCGTCAAAGGCACTCATGCCCATAGTTGGATAATGTCCTTTGCCAGCGAAGACGAAGCCTTTAGTGCATATGCAAAAACTATGCCAAATAACGGTATATTTTTAGTAGACACCTTTGACACCATCAAGGGCATAAAAAAGGCCATCGCAATGGGACAATGGCTACGTGAAAACGGCCACCAATTAGTTGGCATCCGCCTAGACTCTGGCGATTTCGTCAGCCTCAGCCAACAAGCTCGAAAAATGCTCGATGAAGCCGGATTTGAACAAGCGCGAATTGTCGCCAGCAACGACTTAGATGAACACCTAATAGCCGATCTCAAAGCGGCCGATGCCAAAATTGATCTGTGGGGCGTTGGCACCAAATTAGTCACCAGTTATGAACAACCTGCCTTAGGAGGCGTGTACAAACTCACGGCGATTCGTGAACCGGGCGACGAATGGCAATATCGGCTCAAATTATCAGAAGAACCTATTAAGATATCCAATCCGGGCCTCTTACAAGTGCGCCGCTTTAGTGATGCCCAAGGCCAATTTATCGGCGACATGATTTACAATCAATTAGATACGCCCGTTGGCGCACCGAATCTGGTCAATCCAGCGGCCCACTCCATTGACGAAGAACACACCACCTTGCCCGCAGACACGCCTCATCAAGAATTACTCATTCCCGTGCTACGCAAAGGGCAAGCCGTGTTAGACTCACCCTCGTTGCAACAAATTCGTCAACGAGTACAAGAACAACTTGTCCATTGCCCAGAACCAATCAAACGCTTGAAAAAGGCTGAGGTTTACCCCGTCAATTTAGAAATGAATCTCTATACGCTGAAACAAAAACTTATAAAGAAAGCCAAAAGTTTGTAGTATGTAGTTTGTAGTAGGCGATTTATCGCCTTTTTCTAAAAAGTCTATAGTATATAGTTTGTAGTTTGTAGTAGGCGATTTATCGCCTTTTTCTCAAAGTTGCTAAAGCAACGACTACTAACTGAGTTGCTAAAGCAACTACTACTAACTGAGGAGTTGCTAAAGCAACCACTACTAACCAACTGAGTTGCTAAAGCAACGACTACTAACAGTTAGTTGCTAAAGCAACTACCACTAACTGAGGAGTTGCTAAAGCAACGACTACTAACTAAGTTGCTAAAGCAACTATAGATTTTCAGACAATTATTTAGTCCCCTTTAGGGGACTTTCGCTTTCAGGCAACGGCTGATGCTGTTGGCTGTTTTGAACTGAGTTGCTAAAGCAACGACTACTAACTAACTGAGTTGCTAAAGCAACGACTACTAACAGAGTTGCTAAAGCAACTACTACTAACTAACTGCCGGAAGACACAAATGAAATACATTAAAGTAGGCGCAGCGGCCCTCAATCAAACCCCCCTAGACTGGAAAGGCAACCAAATAAATATTATTGCTGCTATCAAAGCCGCCCGTGCCGACAAAGTATGCATTTTATGCTTACCAGAACTCTGTATCAGCGGTTACGGCTGCGAAGACGCATTTTTAGCGCCCGGCACGTTAGCACAATCGCGGCGATCCTTGCATGAAATAACAAAACAAACCAAAAATATTCTCGTCGCGGTAGGCTTACCGCTGTTATATCAAAACCGCATCTACAACACCGTCTGTCTACTCGCTAACGGCAAAATTGCTGGATTTGTTGCCAAACGATTTTTACCAAGTGATGGCATCCACTACGAACCACGCTGGTTCCACAAATGGCCTCAAGAAGTCTATGCCGAAATCGACATCAATGGGCAACGCTATCCGATAGGTGATATTTACTTTAACTGTGGCGGAGTGCGTATCGGCTTTGAAATCTGTGAAGAAGCCTGGGTAGCTAATCGCCCCGGCATCAAACTCGCTGAAAAAGGCGTCGATATTATTCTTAACCCCAGCGCCAGCCATTTTGCCTTTGACAAACATAGAGTCCGTGAACGTTTTGTGCTAGAAGGTTCACGCGCATTCAGCGTCAGTTATGTTTACACCAATTTACTTGGCAACGAAGCTGGGCGAGCCATTTATGACGGTGACGCGATGATAGCGACTGGCGGACAACTCTTAGCGACTTGCAAACGCTTTAGTTTTGCAAACTCTCAACGGGTGAGTGCTTTAGTTGATGTTGATTTAACGCGCATGGCACAAGCACGTACCAGTGATTGGCAACCTAAGTTAGAAAGCCGTATTTATATTCCCTTTGACTACCCGTACACACCACCGAGCAGAAACACCGTTACTCAGCAACTATGGGATCAGAGCCCGACAATCAAAGAAGAAGAATTTACACGCGCCGTCAGCCTTGGTTTATTTGACTATCTCCGCAAAAGCCACTCTCAAGGTTTTGTCGTCTCCTTAAGTGGCGGTGCTGATTCTTCCGCGACGGCCTGTTTAGTCCGCTTAATGGTTGAATTAGGCGTCGCCGAACTCGGCCTTGAAGGCTTTTGTGCCAAAATCAACTTCCAATTCCTCTCCAGCACCACGACTATCACCGACATCGTACAAAAATTACTGCTCTGCGTTTATCAAGCCACTGAAAATTCAAGCAAAACCACCCAACGTGCAGCGGCCACCTTAGCACACAACCTTGGCGCTGATTACTTAGAACTCAACATTAACAAGCTAGTTAAAGGCTATATTGATTTAGTCTCTTATGCCATCAAGCAAAAACTCAATTGGGAAGAACATGATATTGCCCTACAAAACATTCAAGCCCGGGCACGCTCCCCTAGCGTCTGGTTGCTCGCCAATCTCCGCAACGCGTTATTATTGGCAACCAGTAACCGTTCCGAAGCGGCACAAGGTTACGCCACGATGGATGGCGACACCAGTGGAGGCTTAAGTCCCCTAGCTGGCATAGACAAGGACTTTTTACGACAATGGCTCAATTGGTTAGAACATGAAGGCCCCGTGCAATTAGCACCGATTCCCGCCCTCGCACTGGTCAATCAACAAACCCCCACCGCCGAATTACGCCCCAAGGAAATGCAGCAAACGGATGAAGCCGATTTAATGCCCTATTCCTTGCTCAATGTGATTGAAAAAGCAGCCATTCGTGATCGCCAAACGCCTTACGAAATATTTTGTTTGCTGCGCATTAAATTCCGCGAATATAATGAAGAACAATTACTAATATGGATTGAACGCTTTTTTAACCTCTGGACACGTCACCAGTGGAAACGAGAACGTTTTGCGCCCAGTTTTCATTTAGACGATGAAAGCCTTGATCCAAAAACATGGTGTCGCTTTCCGATACTATCGGGCAGCTATGCAGAAGAATTAGCCGAAATGAAAGAACGAGTAAAACAGGAGTCCAAACTTTAGTTTGGCAGTCGTCGTTTGTAGTGTTTGTAGTAGTCGCTTTAGCGACCGAATCTATAAATAAATTTGTAGTAGTCAGATAACCAAGGAGCGTTTGTAGTAGTCGCTTTAGCGACCGAATCTATAAATAAATTTGTAGTAGTCAGATAACCAAGGAGCGTTTGTAGTAGTCGCTTTAGCGACTGAATCTATAAGTTTGTAGTAGTCAGATAACCAAGGAGCGTTTGTAGTAGTCGCTTTAGCGACTGAATCTTTATGTTTGTAGAAGTCAGATAACCAAGGAGCGTTTGTAGTAGTCGCTTTAGCGACTGAATCTATAAGTTTGTAGTAGTCAGATAACCAAGGAGCGTTTGTAGTAGTCGCTTTAGCGACTGAATCTATAAGTTTGTAGTAGTCAGATAACCAAGGACAAATCCTTGCTTATATTCAATCCCTGTAATTATTTAGACGCGCCTAAATACCCTTCTTATCTGTATGGCTATTGGCGCTAGTTTGAGGGCCATAAAGCCATTTGGAAGTTTTAAAATTAAAGTCTGGCCTTACAAACTACAAGGATTGAGTAATCCCAAGGAGAAATCCTTGCTTATATTCAATCCATGTAATTATTTGGACGCGCCTAAATACCTTCTTATTTGTATGGCTATTGGCGCTAGTTTGAGGGCCATAAAACCGTTTTCAATATTCGAACTTTGTACCGGACATTTAGGGCGTTGCCAAACTAAAGTTTGGACTCCAACTGCCAAACTAAAGTTTGGACTCCAAACGAAGACTGACTTCACAAAAACATCACGCCCACTTGAAATAGTCGTTCTACGGCCGTAATACGTTTTTTATCGACTAAGAACAAAATAACATGATCTTCTGGTTCTATCACCGTGTCATGGTGTGCCATCAGCACTTGTTCGCCGCGCACAATGGCACCTATCGTGGTGCCGGGCGGGAGCTTAATCTGATCAATCCGTCGGCCTACCACTTTGGAAGATTTTTTATCGCCATGCGCAATCGCTTCTATCGCTTCAGCAGCGCCGCGACGTAAGGAATGCACTACCACCACATCGCCTCGTCGGATATGAGCCAGCAAGGTGCCGATAGTGGTTTGTTGTGGCGAAATAGCAATGTCAATCGTGCTGCTTTCTATTAAGTCTACATAAGCGGGGCGATTAATCAAAGCCATGACTTTTCGTGCGCCCATGCGTTTAGCCAGCATGGCTGACAGAATATTGATTTGATCGTCGTTGGTGACGGCGCAAAAAATATCGGTTTCATCAATATTTTCTTCGCGCAATAAATCTTCATCAGCAACATCACCTTGTAACACAATGGTTTTATCTACGATTTCAGATATTTCTTCGGTACGAGCGGTGTTATGCTCAATCAATTTAACGTGGTATTTTTTCTCTAACGCTGTCGCCAAGCGGGTACCGATGTTGCCGCCCCCGGCGATCATAATGCGCTTGCAGGGACGCTCCAGTTCACGCAGAGCCGCCATCACTGCGCGAATGTTTTGAGTTGCTGCAATAAAAAAGACTTCATCATCGACTTCAATAACCGTATCGCCTTCGGGAAGGATAGCCTTACCGCGCCGAAACATGGCCGCCACTCGTGTTTCGACGTTGGGCAGGTAATCTTCAAAGGCTCGCAAGGCGTGTCCAACTAACGGCCCACCATAAAAGGCTTTCACTGCGACTAATTGTACTTTACCATCGGCAAAGTCAAGCACTTGTAACGCGTCTGGATAATCTATCAGACGTTGGGTATAGTGCGTTACCAGTTGCTCTGGACTGATATGCACATCAACGGCTAAACCGTCGGGGCCAAAAATTTCTGTGTGATTGAGATAATCAACTTCGCGCACACGGGCAATTTTGGTGGGAGTATGAAAGAGGGTATGAGCAATTTGACAGGCAACCATATTGGTTTCATCGCTGTTGGTAACAGCTATCAACATGTCGGCATCTTCCGCTCCCGCTTTGAGCAGGACGTATGGATGGGCAGCATGTCCAGATACGGTGCGTAAATCTATATGTTCTTGTAAATTGTGCAACAGGGTGGCGTTGCGATCTACGATTGTAATGTCGTTAGCTTCACTGACAAGATTACTGGCGAGGGAGCTACCGACTTGGCCGGCTCCAAGGATGATAATTTTCATGCGAATTATTACCCATTACCCATGCGAATTAAGAAATTAAGAATGAAAAATGAAAAAATGAACATTTTAGGCTTTCAGGCTTTCAGGCTAAAAAAGACTTAGAAAATATCCTTAAATCCATACGTTTTTGACCACCCAGAAATCCGATTTTTCAAAAAACTCGGATTTCTTTGACCGCATAGCTTATGTAATGATTAATGATTAATGATTAATGATTAATGATTAATTAATTTTGGACACTTGTAAGTAAAGCTAAGCTTTTTCAATGGGGCGAATGAGGAATTTGGGTCTTGGAAAGACAGGCATAATAAAAACCATCTAGGTTATTTTCACCTGGCAGGATTTGCCGTCCATAGTCTTGTGCATAACCCCAGTCGGCCGTCAATACGATTTCTGTTGCATCGGCGTGTGTGGCTAAAAAGTTCTGGATTTGTAGATGATTTTCTTCGGCGAAAACGGAACAAGTGACATAAAGTAATTTACCCCCCGGCATAAGTAAAGGCCATAACGCGTCAAGTAAACGTGCTTGTTGCGCGGCTAGTGCGGCGATGTCGCTAGGTTGGCGTAAGTATTTGATATCAGGATGACGGCGAATAACACCATTACCTGAGCATGGCACATCTAATAAAATTCGCTCAAAAGGTTGATTGTCCCACCATGTGTCGGGTTGACTGGCATCGGCACAGCGCAAGTCGGCCGATAGTTGCAAACGCTGCAAAGTATCGCGCAGTTTTTGTACACGAGCGGGTTTTAAATCTAAGGCTAATAGTGTCTCTATTTCATAGCGTTCCAGCAGATGTGCGGTTTTGCCGCCCGGCGCGGCACAAGCATCTAACACTCGTGCGCCAGGCGGGACATCTAGTAATGGTGCGGCCAGTTGTGCGGCGCCATCTTGCACCGATAGCCAACCTTGTGCAAATCCGGGTAAGTGTTGAACATCTATCGGGTGTTCTAGGGTAATTCCATAGTCCGTATAAGGTGTCGGTGTTGCCGCAATATTGGCCTGATGCAAATGTTCAAGATAAGCGTCACGCGACTTTATACGGGCATTCACTCGTAAAGTCAAGGGCGGATGGGCATTATTCGCATCAGCCAAGGTTTCCCATTGGGTAGGCCAATCGGCTTGCAAGCGTTTTAGTAACCAAGGCGGATGTGCTAATTTCACGCTGATGTTAGCATCTACTCTTTTCAGCAACTTGTCGCGCTGACTAATAAAATTGCGTAATACGGCATTGACTAAACCGGTTGCCCAAGGTTTTTTCAAGGTGCGTGTGACATTCACGGTTGCCGCTGTCGCGGCATGAGGTGGGATGCGTAAATACAGGTGTTGGTATAAGCCTATCAATAAGAGGACTTGAATATCATAATCTTTGGCTTTGAAAGGTTTACGGAGCAAACGTTGTAACAATGCCTGCAAACGCGGCTGCCAACGTAACACGCCATAACACAAGGCTTGTGCCAAGGCGCGTTCACGGGCATCATTTAAGCTTTTGAGGTGAGTGTCTAGGCTGTCTGATAAAGAACGCCGATGTCCTATAACTTGGGTCAATATTTGGGTAGCTATGCTACGAGCATCCATAATGAAAAATGAAAAATGAGAAATGAAAAATGAAAAATGAAAATTAGGTTAAAGTTTTTCAGAGAAAAACTTTAGCCTGGAAATGAAAATACCACGGTAATAATCAAAATAAACACCCTACTATATTGTTAATGTTCTATTGACGGGTAAATAGGAGTCGGCCATATTTGTCGATGAACCATCCAAGCTCAAATCGTCGGCAAAAGTTTCGCAGAGCGAAACTGGAGCAAAGTTTGGACTCCTGCCTTCCTTGGACGAATTTAAGGGCGTTGCCAAACTAACTTCTGCCAAACTTAAGTTTGGACGACTCCCAAACGTTAGTTTGGACGACTCCCAAACTGACTCCTGCCTTCCTGATTTAACGGCCTTTCTGCTCTAATAAAGATTAAAATTTCTAAATTTAACAAGAAGTTGTGTTATCTAAATAAACAACATTTCAAAAATATAACCCCCGTAAATTTTCTAATAAAACGAAATTTAAGTTATTTAAATGAACATTTATTGTTAATAAATTAGAAAAAGCGTTATTTTTATAAAATTAGCTATTTTTAGTCAAAAAAGCTACCCTCAGAGAGCCGCGTATTTTGGTAATAGTCTTACTAAAAATAGGGATTAATATTATAAGAGGTAATAGCATTAAATCGTCATAAGTGCCGTCATTTTTAAGAAAACTTAAAATTGTTCTTTTAAAATAAGAAGTTATAGAATAATGATTAACAATTAAAATGTTTGACAGCTTGTCTCCCTTGAAGACGAGACAGGCCAAAAAGTTATCTATACATTGTCGGCCAATAGGCATCTATTTTTAAATCGTCTATTATAACCAATAGGTAATCATAATAATCAACGGAAAAGCTTGGTATCATGCCAGTTATTTTTTTAGCTTTACCTCAAAAAAAAAACCAAAAATGGCCCGTCATCCTATTATGGAAATCGGCCTAGACAATAAATTCAATTTTTACTGTCATTCTATGCTTGGCTTTTTCGTTATGGCAACCATAAAGGATTGGGCAACCATAAAGGATTGCCCCTACATGACAATCCTGTTCGTAGGGGCAATCCCACGTGCAAAGCCCTTACGAAAAAGCGGTACTGGAAACCCCTTCGGGGTTGGGGCGGTGGGTTTGAAATTTTTCCCCCTAGGTTTCGCCTCAATGCCATTAAGTTAAGGGCTTTGCACGTGGGATTGCCCCTACAAACCGTCATGTAATGTAGGGGCAATCCTTTATGGTTGCCCAATCCTTTATGGTTGCCCAATCCTTTATGGTTGCCCTCACCCAAAAGCGGTACGATATGGCATTGAGGTTTCGCCTGGGGCTATTCCCCCTTCAGGGTTGTTTTGATTAGTTCGATTTTTTCCTTTAGTGTAACCAGTTATAACGATGTGCAGTATACCAATTACCAATTACCAATTACCCAAGTCGATATTCGGGATGAGCGTTGAGGAAGTCGCCAACCAATATGGGCTTTCCGCCCGCTCTTTGAACCTTCAATAAACGCAAAATCCCATCCGCCGTGACAACATCAATGCCGTCGCGCTGGCAACGTATGACACGGCCTACTGGCTCAGTTGTCATCGTGGATGGCCGTGCAAGAGCGGCCCAAATGCGTAGCGTTTGGTCAAAGAGACTGGCTTGGGCAATCGGCCAAGGATTAAAGGCCCGCACTTTGCGCTCTAAAACAATCGCCGGTTCGCTCCAATCTAGTTGTGCTTCCGCCTTTTCCAGTTTCTTGGCATAAGTCGCTTGACTGTCATCCTGCTGAGTCGCCGGCAAATTTTCAATCTCGTCTATCGTGTTAGCCAGCACTTGCGCTCCCAACTGAGCTAGGCGATCATGCAAAGTTTGCCCAGTCTCATCTGGCAAAATATCACAACTTTCTTTTTTGAGTATTGCTCCCGTGTCAAGGCCATCATCCATTCGCATCAAAGTAATGCCGGTGAGGGTGTCTCCCGCTATTAGGGCGCGTTGAATGGGGGCCGCCCCACGCCAGCGCGGTAATAAAGAAGCATGTACATTAATACAACCTTTGCTTGGCATCTCTAGCACCGCTTTTGGCAACAACAGTCCGTAAGCCACCACAATCATCAAGTCGGCCGATAACGCCATCAATTGCGCTTGTGTTTTGGCCTCTTTCAGGTTGAGCGGTTGATATACGTTAATTCCATGCTCTAATGCCACCGATTTGACCGGACTGACTTGCAATTTACGCCCTCGCCCGGCTTTACGATCCGGTTGTGTATAAACGGCACATACAGTATGTTTAGAGTTCAACAGGGCGAGAAGACAGGGCACTGCAAATTGGGGCGTACCGGCAAAAATAATACGTTTTTTGATCATTGAGTTCGTTAGAAAACGCGATGTTCAACTTGAATTGAGTAAAAGACTTGCGGGGTGTCAAAAACCATCCAAGGGCGTTGCCCTTGGCTTTAATAATACGCCCCTTTCTTGCTCATAGAATCACTGAAAACTGATCACTGATCACTGACAGAATCTCGTCGCTGTTGTTTGACCAACTTTTTGCGAATGCGTTGACGCTTTAGGGACGAAAGGTAGTCCACAAACAATTTGCCTTTGAGGTGATCGATTTCATGCAGAATGCACACGGCAAGCAAACCATCGGTAGTCAGCGTAAAGCTTTCTCCCTTTTGGTTCAGTGCTTGCACCGTGATACGTTCAGCACGTTCTATCTCCTCAAATATCCCCGGTACGGATAAACACCCCTCTTCAGTACATTGTACTCCCTCGCTGCTGAGGAGTTTTGGATTGATAAGACACAAGGGCTGATTTCTTTCTTTTGTTATATCAATCACAATAATCTGTTTATGAATATTGGCTTGCGTAGCAGCCAGCCCAATACCGGGGGCAGCATACATAGTCTCAAACATGTCAGCGACGAGTTCGCGTATGGTATTATCGACTTGCTTGACGGGTTTAGCTTGAGTACGCAATCTGGTATCTGGAAAGTGTAATACTTCAAGTAAAGCCATGATAGTTATACTTTAAAGAGATAAACGTCAATTATGATCATACGGTATCATTGCTCTTAAGAGCTATCGTTTTTCAGATAAATATTTTTGGAACTAAAAATATTCGAGGTTTAGCAAACCTCGGAGTTTGTCCAGCGGATTTTATGTAGGGTGGGTTTTTGTTACCCACCTTCCTCATTAAAAGTTTGTTACCGCGCTAAGTATAACCAATTTATTTTATTTAAATAAAAAAAACCGAAAAAGGCCGAAGCCTTTTAGACGTAACTAAAATAAATTGACTTTGTCAATGCGTAAGTCCTAAACATATAAAATCCGTTGATAAAGTCTTTTAGTTTGTGTGTAATAGAAAGCATTAACAATTAACAGTTGACAATTTTTTTATTTTTGCACAAACGATTTAAATCGTTAAAGCTTTGATTATTCGTCTAAAATAAAAATACGAGTCATTAAGCACTTGAGTAGACTCATTTTAATTAATACAGTGTTCAAACAATAAGTTATAAAATTTGCGAAGCGCTTATTGATAAAAGTAAAATTAAAACATGCAAACCTTATACTCTCGTCGTGGCACGGGTATGCTCTCAAAACACCCGCGTGAGCGTTTAATTCAGCAGTTGCGTACTCAAGGCATTTCAAACCCCGACGTTTTGGAAGTCATGCGTACAACGCCTCGGCATCTTTTTGTCGATGAAGCCTTATCTAGTCACGCTTATGCCAATCACGCCTTGCCCATTGGATATGGTCAAACCATTTCCCAACCCTATATTGTGGCACGTATGACTGAAGCGTTATTAAGTCAAGGATATCTCGAAAAGGTATTAGAAGTGGGCACGGGCTGTGGTTATCAAACCGCCGTGTTAGCCCAATTGCTAGATAAAGTGTACAGTGTGGAGCGGATTAAAAACTTGTCAGAGAAAGCCAGTAAGCGATTGAAATTGTTCGGGTTGGATAATGTGCAGTTATGTCATAGTGATGGACACTGGGGATGGGCTGAACATGCGCCCTATCAAGGTATCATAGTAACGGCCTCCCCAAAAAACGTGCCAGAGGCTTTGTTAGACCAATTGGCGCTAGGGGGATGTTTAATCATTCCTGTCGGCCCACGAGGCGGGCAAGTGCTGTTAAAAATCATTCGCACCCGTACCCACTATGAGCAATATACCTTGGAGCATGTTAGTTTTGTCCCCCTGCGTGAAGGGTTAAGCTGATTATCAGTTATCAGTTATCAGTTATCAGTTCTTTGCTCCCGTTTTTTCTGAGTTTGTAGTAGTCGCTTTAGCGACTATTACCGCTCGTTATGGGCCTAAAAAATACTTTTTTTTACCCACTTATGCACATTCAACCTGGGGTGGTGAAAAAGAGGTTCCTTTGGTTGCTAAAACTTGATCCCATTTTTATTCCTTTTGAAGTTTTATTATTTTAAAAACAATAATTTAAGTATTCTTTAATTCATTAATCATTAATCATTAATCATTAATCATTAATCATTAATCATTAATAATTTTCACCACCCCACATTCAACCCCTTCGGGGTTGGTGCGTCTTTAATACCTTGCAGTAAAGCTATTCACATTTTACACACCGAGGGGTAGAATAAACCCTAAAATAGAAATGCATTCCGTTATCACAGTTGCATTGCACCTACTACAAACGCCGTTATGTTAAAAAACTTTTGTTTACCGACTACCTAAAAACTGATAACTGATAACTGATCACTGATGAACTGATAACTGATCACTGATGAACTGATAACTGATCACTGATATTTACCTATGTGGCAAAAATGGGCATTTTATATCAATTCACTCTTTTGCGCTGCAAGCCTGATTGTGGTTTTGTTTCTTTGGTACGATTACGATAAGGCGAGTAGCCCAATTGAGCCGGCGGCTCAAAACCGAGTAACGGAAGAGACGCGACTAGTTGTACAGCAAATAGACGCAGTGTTGGCTAAACTATTGTCTGTCGCAAGACTGCTCGCGGATGATCTCAGCACCGGAAAATTGCCTCGTTCTCAAATTCACTCAAGACTCGAAGAGGCGATGGAGAAGAAAACGCTGTACGGGATTGGTGTTGCCTATATTCCCTACGCGAATAATCCGCATCAGCGGCGGCAATCGCCTTACTATCTCAATAGGAGCAAATCGTTACAAACACAAGACTTGCTTCAACAGTTTACCGTTCCTTGTAGTTTTCCTACCACGCCGAATAAAATATCAAATTGTGTGGTTTTTGTCGATTATTCCCTGAATGATATTAAGGCATTGATGAGCACCCTTGATCTCGGTAAAACCGGCTATGGATTTATCCTATCAAAGCAAGGTGTTTTTATTAGCCATCCCATCCCCGAATATGTCAAGGATCGCAAAACCATATTCAACATAGCCGCGCTCAAGGACGACAAAGCACTCAACCGGCTGGGTAAGCGAGCCATCAATGGTGAGAGCGGTGTTATAGAGTATATAGACGAGGTAACGGGACAATCTTCTTGGATATTCTATCAACCCATTCCGGCGACGGGGTGGGCGATGTGTACTGTCGTCATTAAAGACGACATTTTAGCTAATACAAACGATTTTCGGCAGAAACCGATTTGGATCAGCCTCTGGTTCATCGTGGTGTTTTTTTCGGCGCTACTGTTTCGCGTTGATAAAGGGGATAGCTATCGTCTTTGGGCGGTTGCATCTTTGGCTTCTGTGCTATTAGTAGTCGGTATAGGCTTTATTTGGTATCTCGCACAAACGGCCTCATTTCGTGAAGGAGCCGGGAGTGCAATCATGGTAGACAAAGCCGGCTTGCACCAGTTTCTCTCCGCCAATGCCCAAAAAAAACCGCCAATTTATGTTCCTACTGGGATTGTTATTGAGTCTATAGAATTTTCAGGTGCAAATAATGTTATTTTAACCGGCCATATTTGGCAAAAATATGATGAAAGCCTTCATAAGGGAATCTCTCGCGGTTTTATTTTGCCAGAAGTCGAATCACCCTCGATTATCGAAGCTTATCGCCATAAAGAAAATAAGACGGAAGTGATCGGATGGTCTTTTGAAGGCACACTGCATCAACCCCATGATTATTCAAAGTATCCTCTTGACAGAAGGAAAATCAATCTACTCATACATCATAAAGACTTTGACAGAAACGTGATCCTGACACCTGATTTAGAGGCCTACAAATGGGTGAATCCAAACGCTCGCCCAGGCATCAAACGCGATCTTGTCTTGTCCGACTGGAACATTAGGCGTAGCTTTTTTAACTATCGAACCCTCAATTCTGATTCCCATTTAGGAACTGACAACGATGTGGTAGGAGAAAGGAATTTTCCCAAGCTTTATTTCACTGTTTTTATGCAACGAGACTTCCTAAGTAAAAGAAGCTTTCTTGAGATTCCTAGCTTAAGTGTGCTAATCCTCATTGTGGTAGGTATCCTGCTATTCGCTTTCCTGTTGCTCTTAGGAAAGGTGGGAACATTTGCTAACCTGCTTGCCCCGTTAGGCGTTTTGTTTATCGGCCTTATCCTTGCCCACATAGGATTGAGGAAAGCCGTTCCGGCTTCGGGAATTCTCTATATTGAGTATTATTACTTAGTGATGTATATCGCCATTTTGGCCGTTGTCGCCGGTTATTTTTTATTCCATGCCAACAAAAACCTCTTTTTCATCCAGTATCGTGATGGTTTAGTGGCGAAACTGCTTTTTTGGCCGCTCATTCTGGGGAGCCTCTTGGGAATAACTGTATGGACATTTTATAGTTGATGGATAATGGTAGAGTGTTGAGGTTTTAAAGTCAGCCCCTTTGGTGCGAGATTAATATAGCCAAGGGCGGAAGTTTCCATACCACCCTAACGCCAACGGCTAAAGCCGTTGTCTAAAAGCTTAAGTGCCCTGAAGGGCACTGAGTTAGTCTGAAGAAGCTCAATACCCTAAAGGGCACTATAAGAGAGTTAGTAGGCTTTAGCCTCAATGCCATTAAGAGGGCTTTGCACGTGGGATTGCCCCTACGAACCGTCATGTTATGTAGGGGCAATCCTTTATGGTTGCCCTTAACTTAATGGCATTGAGGCTTTAGCCTACTTTAGCTTTCAGACAACGGCTGATGCTGTTGGCTGTTGGTGGTATGGGGATTTCCGCTCTCCCGTACTAGCCAAAGCTTTTGCTCGGGACTCCATTCAAGAAGATCACTGAAAAAATGATCACTGACAAACTGACATAGGAGTGACAAGAGAATGAATACCACCGCCAAAACCGCTTTAACCGTCATGTTTTGTTTCATCGTGGCGTTAGTCATTATACTCACATTCGCCATCTATCATATCCTCGAAAACGGAGATGAAGAGATTAAAAAATATCGAAAAGAGGAGATTGAGAGAGTCAGACAGTCTCTTAAAGACTACGTCGATATCGCTTATGCCACGATAGATGTCAATTACCAAAATGCTCGGGACAAGGCATTTTTGGAAAAATACTATGGTCGTCGTTTGACGAACATTGTTGATGTAGCCGAAAACATTCTCAACTCGAAAGCCGAAGCCGTCAAAAAGGGAAAACTGACGCTCTCTGAAGCACAAGCTCAGGCCGCTGCGGAAATCTCCAAGCTCAGATATGACAATGGCAAGGGATATGTTTGGATCAACGATACCACCTTGCCTTATCCCAAAATGATTATGCATCCCACTGAACCCTCACTTGAAGCTCAGATTTTGGATGCTCCCAAATACAATGTTGCTTCAAACAAAAAACAAAATCTTTATGCAGCAGCAGTGGAAATTTCTCAGGCACATGGCAAAGGTTTCGTCGATTACCTGCCTAAACAAACCACAGACGGCCCTCTTCCCAAGCTTATGCTGGCTTATGTGAGATTATTCCAGAACTGGAATTGGATCATTGGTACCGCCGTCTATGTGGAGGATGATGCGACCAAAGATGCCATAGAAAAAAGCGAAAAGGACATAAGGCAAATGAGGTACAACAATGGCGAAGGGTACTTTTGGATAAGCAGTGCCAGCAAATCCGATCTCAAGATGATAGTGCATCCAACCATGCCATCACTTGAAGGCAAGATTTTGCAAGGCAAACTCAGAACACTGTACGAGTCTTTTGTCGAAATTTGCGAAAAACCGAATGGAAGTGGCTTTTGGGATCATCAGGAGCCCAAACCGACTGTAGGTGGCTTGACTTCTGAGGCTCCCAAAAAGTCTTATATGAGGTTGTATGAACCATTAGGCTGGATTGTGGGAACGGGTGTCTATATAGACAGTATAGAGAAAGCGGTTGCTGAAAAACAAGAACTCGTTAAAGAACAAATTAACAGTTTAATACTCAAGCTGGTATTTGCCTCTATCTTTATCGTTTTGTTGATCAGCGTACTGAGTTATATTTTGAGCCAATATTTTCCACCGGAAAAACCGCCACGCGTCTCAAGGCTGCAACGTGCCCCAGTACAACCAGCCCCGACGGCAGCCCCGGGCGAGTACACGCCGGTGGATCAAAAAATACCGGTGGCAATTTCTACTCCTTCACAGGCGATGTTGCCGACGAATGAGTGTATCAAGATGATCGAAAAAGTCAGCAAAACGCTGATAGAACAACAGACCAAGTTATTAGCCGCTGTCATGATGCAAAAAGTGCCCAAAACGGGTGAGAAAGAGGATGAAGAGGAAGAACAAGAACTTGAGCTGGCTACTGAAATAAAAAACTTAGCCAGCAAGAACTCTCAAACCATTGAAGAGTTGAAAAAGCTGGTTGAAGCGAAGCAACAACCACAAGAGGCAAACCAACCACCGCATGATGCCGTTAATACGGTGGAAATTGGCAAGTTCAACAAGGTGATGAATAACCTTAATAAGATGGTTGGCTAATTTAGCCTCACCCTACCTTCTCCCAGTTCAGTGCTAAAAATCCGATGTCTCAAAGACATCGGATTTTTTAAAAGATTAGGCGATAAATCGCCTACTACAAACGGGCCTTTTTCTTAACTTAATGGATCACTGATTGATGATGGCGAGTGCGAGCGGCCTCTCGAAAGGCCTACTACCGGCCTTTTCAAGACGGCCTAAAAAAAATGATAATTATTATCATCTCTACTAAAAAAGTGATACCCTGTTGTCTGTGTCATTATTTTCTGCCAAACCCCCTATCGAAAGGCCTACTACCGGCCTTTTCAAGACGGCCTTTAAATGAAATGATAACTATTATCATCTATACTGAAAAAGTGATACACTGTTATCTGTGTCGAATGGCCCCTCACCCAAGCCTTCTCCGCCCTCACTCTGGCCCTTTCCTTCTGTCCGAGGGACGGGACACGCCTTTTTCAGAGGGGTGGATACTGGGGGTGTGTCACTGCATTAAGCAAAAGCCTTGGGCATTATCGCTAGGCAGATAGAACAAAACTATAAGAGTTACAACCAGTTATGGTTTAGCTCTCTCAGCTTATGGGCTTGAGCAACTTGCTTAGCATTGTGGGGTGTGTTGGGGGTAAGGGTGAGGGTGAAAACCAATTAATTATTTTAAAACCAACGGAATTAAAGTCAAGTCATGTTAATGAAAAGTGAAAACACAACCCAAGCGTTTCCCCTTGCAATGGCAGGCATTGGGGAATGGGTAAAAATTGTCGGTGTCACCGGTGGAAAAAATTTGCTCAAGCGTCTGATTGCAATGGGGATGATAGAGGATACGGAATTACAAGTGTTGCAGCGGTACCAAAAAAATGCCGGTTTGGTGGTGGCTTGCGGAGAAACGCGGCTGGCTTTTGGCGCTGGCATGGCAAACAAAATTATGGTCGTACCGATTCAGGAGAATTTCAATTATGACGCTTCGTGACATGGCCGTTGGTGACAAGGGCATCGTTTCGGGTTTTCAAACAGGTAATAAGGGGTATCGCAAAAAACTGTTGGCGATGGGGCTAACACCGGGAACGGCGTTTAGCATTACCCGTTACGCGCCAATGGGCGATCCGGTGGAAATTAGTGTACGCGGCTTTGCGTTGAGTATGCGAAAAGATGAGGCGGCCGCATTGTTGGTGGAGAAGGTTGAAAAATGAAACAATTAGTTATCGGCGTTGTTGGTAATCCCAATTGTGGTAAGACGACTTTATTTAATGTATTGACTGGCACTCGGCAGCGAGTCGGCAATTGGCCGGGGGTAACGGTTGATCGCAAGGAAGGTTTTTATAAACACGAAGGACGGGACATTGAGTTAGTCGATTTGCCGGGGATTTATTCCCTTGATGTGGCCCCCGGCACGACTTCATTGGATGAACAAATCTCCCAAGATTATATTCTCTCCGGTGAGGCCGATTTGATTGTTAATATTGTTGATGCGTCTAATCTTGAGCGAAATCTTTATCTCACCACCCAATTATTGGAAATGGAAGTGCCCTTGGTGGTGGCACTCAATATGATGGACATTGCCGAGCAGCGCAATATTAAAATTGATGTATCCGCATTGTCACAACAATTGGGTGTGGTCGTTGTTCCAATCAGTGCGGCCAAGCACAAGGGCATTGAGGACTTGAAGTGGGCCATGGACAAGGCCGCTGATGATAAAAAAAATCCTACACTTAGGGTGGAATATCCAGCGGCCATTGAACAGGCGCTCACGGAATTATTGCCCACCGTCACTGAGCGTTTACCTGATAATATCAAATCTCATGCCCACTGGGTGGCTTTGAAACTATTGGAAAATGATAGTTTGCCAATCCAGTGGGTAGGAAATGATGTTAATGAAACGGTTGCACACCTAGTGCAGCAGATTGAGGAGGATTTAGACGAAGACGTCGATATTCTAGTGGCTGACAGCCGTTATGCCTTTATCGCTACAATTATCGAGGAAACGGTGAAAAAAACAGGTCAGGTGACGAGGACAGTCTCAGATAAAATTGATAAAATAGTCCTAAATCGCGCCCTTGGAATACCCATTTTCCTTGCAGTCATGTACCTGATGTTTATGTTTACCATCAACATCGGGGGAGCTTTCATTGACTTTTTTGATATTTTGTTTGGAACCTTTTTTGTTGAAGGTTTTGGGGTGCTACTGAGCGCGATAGGTTTACCAGAAGCCTTGGTAACCCTAATCGCCGGCGGTTTAGGCGGTGGCATTCAAATTGTCGCTACTTTTATCCCAATCATCGGTTTTCTGTATCTGTTTTTATCGTTTTTAGAAGATTCAGGCTATATGGCACGAGCGGCCTTTGTTATGGATCGCTTTATGCGTTTTATCGGCCTCCCCGGTAAATCCTTTGTGCCCATGATTGTTGGTTTTGGCTGCAATGTGCCGGCGATTATGGCAACTCGTACCTTGGAAAATCAGCGTGATCGTTTCCTAACGATTTTGATGAACCCGTTTATGTCTTGCGGTGCGCGTTTGCCGGTGTATGCCCTGTTTGCCGCAGCCTTTTTTCAGGTGGGCGGACAAAATGTCGTCTTTGGGCTGTATCTGATCGGTATCGCGGTGGCAGTTATAACCGGACTGATTATGAAAAATACCCTTCTGCATGGAGAAGCTTCACCGTTTATCATGGAATTACCGCCTTATCATATGCCCACGGTGCAAGGCATTTTGCTGCGAACTTGGGATCGGCTGAATAGTTTTATGTTTCGTGCGGGTAAAGTCATTGTACCAATGGTTGTTGTGCTAACATTTCTTAACGCTTGGGGCACTGATGGTTCATTTGGTAATGAAAACAGCGACAAGTCCGTCTTGAGTGAAATAGGGCGCACTCTCACACCAGCCTTTGAGCCTATGGGCATTCACGAAGATAATTGGCCGGCAACCGTAGGTATTTTTACTGGTGTAATGGCGAAAGAGGCCGTTGTTGGGACACTGGATGCTATTTACACTCAACTGGCTGAGGCGGAGGCTGGTGCTAAAAACGAAGAGGAAGCCTTTAGTCTCTGGGGCGGTATTACTGAAGCCTTCGCGACGATTCCGGCCAATTTGGCCGAAGTGAGCGATAATCTCCTCGATCCCTTGGGGCTAAACATTGGTGATGTTAGCGATACTACCGCAGCGGCTTCCGAACAGGGTGTGAGTGCCGGCACTTTCGGCGCGATGGTAGCGCGATTTGACGGCAAGATAGGTGCTTTTGCCTATCTGTTGTTTATCCTGTTGTATTTTCCTTGCGCAGCGGCAACGGCTGCCATTTATCGAGAAACGAATATGCGCTGGACGATATTCGTAGCGAGTTGGACGACGGGATTAGCTTATATGTTCGCTACGGTATTTTATCAATTGGCGACGTTTGCACAACATCCAGTCACCTCGGCCGCTTGGACGGTGGGACTGCTGTTTATGTTTGCGTTGACTGTTCTAGCCTTCTACATTTATGGAGGCAGCAAATAGCAAAAACCACTCGGTACAGGGCACCAGGAGTTTTAGTTTGGCAATGCCCTTAAATCCGTCCAAACGAATGCAATACCAGAGACTGTTTGGCAGTGCCAAGTTAAAACCGGGCTACGACTAAAACCCGTCAATAGAACATTGACAGAGTACTATAGTATTTCAGAAAAATAGGAGTCCAAGATTTATCACAGACGTCCAAGATTTATCGATGACTCCTCCCCAATGATCACTGATAACTGATAACTGATCACTGATAACTGATCAATGACTAGTGGGGAAAAAACCATGATTCTTACCGAACTTAAATCTTATCTTGTTGAAAATAAAAGCGCCCCGTTGATAGATATGGCCCATCATTTTGATGTGACACCCGATGCCGTGAAAGGTATGTTGGGGCATTGGATACGCAAGGGTAAGGTGCGTCGCGTTGAAGGTGGCATTTGTAGCAAAGGGTGTTGTAAGACTGATCCGGCTAACTTGGAAATTTACGAGTGGGTAGGGCAAAGATAGGAACATCAAAAGCTGAAAAGGAACAAAGAAATGAAGTTGAAATTAAAACCGATGGCGGCCGCTATCAGTGTTATTGGCTTAGTCAGCACCGACGTATTGGTCGCTGAAGAAAATGAATGGTTACGTGGTGTCACCATAAGTGGTGGGGTTCAGGTAGAAGCCCAACATAAGCAAGATTATGACGAGACAAAAACCAGTGATTTTGTGGTCGATGAATTTTCACTGGGATTAGATGCGCAAGTGCATAAATTAGCCAAGGCTCATGTTGTATTTCTTTATGAAGAAGGCTCAACGCCGCTAGAAATAGATGAAGCTATCTTGACTTTGGGCAACGAAGAAGCTTCGCCAATTTATCTCAACGTGGGACAGTTGTATGTGCCTTTTGGCAATTTTGAATCGCAGATGGTTTCTGATCCGCTTACCTTGGAACTGGCCGAAACGCGAGAAAAAGCGGCGCAATTAGGTTTTAAAGCTGGGGTATTTTACAGCTCAGTCTACGCTTTCAATGGTGACACTCAAGACGATGGCGAAAACAAGATTGATCACTATGGTGGCAATCTTGGTTTTGCTCAAGAGACGGAAAGTATCAGTTATGACTTAGGTGTAGGCTACATCAACGACATCGGTGATACCGATGGCCTCAGCGAGACGTTGGAAGGTGTCAGTGACTATGATTATGTTGATGGCCTCAGCGCACACCTTGTTCTCAATATGGGGCCAGTCAGCTTGATGGGTGAATATATTACCGCCTTGGACGAATTTCAGGCCAATCACCTGGCCTTTAAGGGCCAAGCGGCACAACCGAAAGCTTGGAATGCGGAGGCCGGTTTTACTTTTAATATCGCCGGCATCGAGACAACATTGGCTGTCGGTTATCAAGCCACCGAAGAGGCCCTCGCCTTAGAACTGCCTGAATCTAGAATCCTTGGTGTTGTCTCAGCGGGGATTTATGATAACACAACGGTTTCTTTAGAATACGCGGTTGATTCTGATTACGATGAGAACGATGGCGGGACGGGTAAAGACGCTAAAAGCGCCATTTTGCAATTCGCGGTTGAGTTTTAGGATATTTTGTAGGGGGCCGGCAACGTGTTGCCCACCATCAAAGGCTGCCGAACGGATTCTTGCCAAACTAAAGTTTGGACTTCTGCCTTACGACTCCTCTTACTTAAAAACGCCAAAACTACCAAAAAATAGTAGAATTAGTTATGTTTAAGGGGTAAGCTCCCCACGTCACAGATAATTATCTGTGACTCTATGTATAATATACACTTAAGATTTTGAAGCTAATCTTATGTTAATTATAAGTCTAGGTTTCACCAGTATAACATTTCATACTGAACCGTTAATACCTGCCTTCTTGAACTTCCCTAAGTTCCGACGTGCATTTTATTACAAATAATTATTGTCTGTCAATATATTTTTCACGCAAAAGTTTCGCGGAGCGAAACTTTTGCATGAACTTGATTTTTTTTTCATTTTGTGGTTTTGGTGTCTAATGCGAACTGTCAAACAAAAATGAAAAATGGCTGTCATCAAAAACCCAATGTTTTGTCGAACTGGCGGTTTTTTTGAGGGCCAGGTTGCGAAATTGAATCACTTGATTTGATTGAAGGCCCTAATTAACTGAAAAATTAAAAATTAAAAATGGCTTTCATCAAAAACCAAGGTTTTGTCGGACTAGCGGTTTTTTTGAGGGCCATGTTGTGAAATTGAATCACTTGATTTGATTGAAGGCCCTTGATTGAAACAACAGTAAGACAAGTGGGGCACACTCTAAAAAACGGATAACTGTTCACTGATAACTGATCACTGAAAAACTGATAACTATTCTTCCATCTCTTCTTCCGCCCACCAATCAGCAAGGCCATTTTTTATGCTGTACACGTTTTTATATCCGATCTTCGCCAACGCATTTGCTGCCTTTGCACTCCGACGGCCTTCGCGGCATATCAGGAGAACAGTATTCTGCTTGTCTAAGCCCTTTTCTTTGAGGCGAGCTTCAATGGCAGGAACAAAATCATTGTTGACCACCGGATCAAATTTGGTATGATTTTCGTTCCAGTTTTTTAGTATATAAGGAACATTACCATCGGCAAGTGTAGGCATCTTTTGAGAGGCCACTTCAGCCTGGGTGCGAACATCAATAAACAAGATGTTTTTACCGTCCTTTTTGACTAATTCATAAGCTTCTGTCGCTGTTAGAGACTTAACTCCTGGCTCTGGTTGGGTAGGCGGTTTCGTTGGTGTAGAACATGCTGTAATGGTTGTAAAACACAAAAACACAAAAACAACCAGCCACTGATAGAATTGATACATGACTTTCATTTTAAAGTGACTCCTCCAGTGTTTGACTGAAAATTCCCCTAACTCCTTTTGGCAAACTTATTTTTACTCACAAGTCGAAAAAATTAATAATTAATAAGTAGGTAAACAAAAGTATTTTAACAAACATAACGAGCAGTAATAGTCGCTAAAGCAAAGTCGCTAAAGCGACTACTACAAACTGAGCTTTGGAAATACTTGGATGCTTGGGGATACATTTTTTCGTTATTGGGTATCGTCAGCCCAAGGCAGATCACTTTTTTTCCACCCAGTAACGCCATCTGTCACATGGTACACCTTTTTATACCCCACCCCCGCCAAAGCATTGGTTGCCCTTGCACTCCGATTACCTTGGTGGCATATCAGGAGAACGGTACTCTGCTTGTGCAAGCCCTTTTCTTTGAGACGAGCTTCAACGGCGGGAACAAAATCATTATTGACCACTACCAAGTCTTTCTTATTTTCATTCTGCTTCTTTCGCAGATACGGAACATTGGCATCTGCAAAAGTGGGCATGCCTAGAGAGACCACTTCAGCTTGGGTGCGAACATCAATAAACAAGATGTTTTTACCGTCCTTTTTGAGTAAGTCATAAGCTTCTGTAGCGGTTAGATACAGTTCTAACTCGGTTCTCTTCTTGTCGGGCAAGTCGGCCTTTAAGTTTGACTTCAAACCACACGCTGTCATTGTGAAGAGAGAGAGAACAATAACAAGTTGATAGAATCGATACATGACTTTCATTTTTCCGTGACTCCTCCTTAATCCTCATTCAACGCAAAATCTTATGAGTCCAATATTTCTCTTGGACGGTACCACCAGCAATAAAACTAAAAACGGAACTAACTATAAGTACCGAAGCACATATTATCAGGTATTTTGCCGGAATCAAAAGGGGCTTTGCACGTGGGATTGCCCCTTCGATATTGGCTTATCGATAAATACCAGAAAATTTATGCTTCAGTACTTATCAACTATGGCGAGCACCATTCACGCAGGGCAACGGAATATTGGGTGCCGTTTTAAACACCCACCCTATCCGACTAAAATCCAATCCAAACACACAAGGGAGCAGCCCCATCCTCACTTCAGCTCAGGCAAAATACAGTCAGCCTCATCATGGAGCGCTTGAGCATTACCGCTGCCAGAATTTTGGCGAGGTCGAGTAGGCTGTGAAGGTGCTGATCCTTCATTCCCAGAACCACCTAACTCTGGCAAAATACAGTCGGCTTCATCATGGGGAGATTGGCGAGTAACGGGTGGCTCTGAATCTCGCGTAACGGCATCACCGCCACCGCAAGAGACTACTAAGCCACTTGTCCCCAGCAAAATCCCAACCGCCGCAAAACGGAGTTTTGAAAATTTCATAGTTTCTCCCTCCTATTAAATAGGTTTACCAAATTTGAGTACCATTGGAGTCCAAGATTTATCTTGGAAATTGGAGTCCAAGATTTATCTTGGAGATTGTTCATCTTCAACAGAAAGACAACTAAAAACTAAAATAACCCTATCTATGGCAAGCGCCTTGTAGTCACGCAAGGCGACGGCTACTTGGCTGCCTGTTTGAACACGCAGCCGCCACCTATCCTACTAAAATCCAATCCAAAAACACACACAAGGGAGCATGCCATCCTCACTTCATTTCAGGCAAAATACAGCCGGCATCCACCTGGTGAGTTTGAGCATCACCGCTACCAGAATTTTGGCGAGGTTTACTTAGAGGAGGCTGTGGAGATGCCGCTCCTTCCTCCCCATAGCCTAAATCCTCCGTCATCCGCGGATCACATGGCTCGGAACCATCATGGGTCGATTCGCTTAGAGTAGCAGTTTGTGGCTTGGAATCTCGCGTAACGGCATCACCGCCACCGCAAGAGACTACTAGGCCACTTGTCCCTAGCAAAATCCCAACCGCCGCAAAACTGAGTTTTGAAAATTTCATATTTTTTCCCTCCTATTAAATAGGTTTACCAAATTTTAGTACCACTACGCAATGCTTAAACCCAGGGGGCGATGCAATGCCATTAATATTAAAGCCAGGGGCAACGCCCCAATGCCATATCGTACCGCTTTTGGGTGAGGGCAACCATAAAGGATTGCCCCTACACGACAGGGGCAACGCCCCAATGCCATATCGTACCGCTTTTGGGTGAGGGCAACCATAAAGGATTGCCCCTACACGCCAGGGGCAACGCCCCAATGCCATATCGTACCGCTTTTGGGTGAGGGCAACCATAAAGGATTGCCCCTACACGCCAGGGGCAACGCCCCTAGATGATTGTAAGACAGAACTACTTGAAATTAAACTTATAATCCAGCATGGCCCAGTATTTAGTCGTATCGTTATTAGCCAAACCATCGCCTTCATCATAAAAGGCGGCCTTCAGAATCAACCCCAGATTTTTATAAACCGGATAGGCATAAATCACGTCCACCTCACTTCCATAATCGTCACCGCCGTTATCACTTTCAAAGCTGTGATAAATGCCGATGAGTCTCCCAAACTGTTTATTGATGTAGCCCAGCGTGAAACTGGTATCCACCAGTCCGTTCGCCGGCGTTGCGAGGAATTTATCCGCCCAACCGTTCATACCGTGAAGAGTTGCCAACGGGGTACTGAAGGCGCCGCCCCCTGAACCATCCTTCTCTCCGAGCACTTCGTAGTCTACACCAGTGACAAAGCCACTATAGTTGACCCTAAAGCCCAATTTGTAATAATTCGCCTCATGATCGGGCTTGACACTACCCATTGACTCTTCTTCAAAGCTGGGTTTGCCCTGAAACGCGTATTCGGCCTCATAACTGACTTTAACCCCGGAAAAGCCGGTCTTCCCAGTTGCCCTCACACCAAAGGTATCATGAATGGAGGCCAGCAGATATCCGTATGCCGACAGTTTGAATGCCGGTGCAACGGTGTAGTTACCATGCAGCAGAACGGTATTGGTATCAAGTGCGCGACGAGCGTCCGCGAATATCCGGTTGGCTCGAGTGACATAGGCACCAGTCAGACTCAAACCATCAACACTCTTATCATTCACCGCAATCATGTCGAAAGTTTGTGGCATTTGCCGCCATCCCACATGACCGATAAACCGCTGGTTGTCGAATACCTGCAAACTCCGCCCGGCTATGAAAGTGGTCTTGCCAAGCTTATAGTTCAAATGAGCTTGAGTCACCCTCGTTTGTGAGGGATCCATAATCACATCATAGCCCTTCTGTTCAGGAACAAACTCATCCATAAAACCAAAATGGCTAACGTTAGTTATCTCAAGATGAGCCTCAGTATCCGGAATTCCAGCCACACGATAAAATCCGCCACTGAGAACGGTTCGTACCGTAAAGGCATTGGCCGCATCAGCCCCGCCATCTACGTCCGCATATTCGTAGCGAGGTCGGATTCTAAGCTGAAGGTCATGTTCGGAAAACAGAGGCAAAAAACCCTCATTATTGTCAGCGAGAGCTAGGCCACTTGTCCCCAACAAAATACCGGTAACCGCAAAACTGAGTTTTGGAAATTTCATCTCTTCTCCTTATTGTGGTTTATGAGCTTTAGTACTGCTATAATTTTTCAGAGAAAAAAAATAGACTAGATCGCAATTCTGTTGTTAAGTATTAACATCTATTGAGAAATGTCAATAAATCCGAACACGGGAACGATCAACTTCCAAACAGGGGCAATCCCAAGGGGAAAGCCCTCAATACCTCCAAACCAAAGTAACTATAAAGGATTGCCCTGACATTTACAAACGATATTGTAGGGGCAATCCCTTGTGGTTGCCCTTTTTAACACTGGGCATCGAGCGGTATTAACTTTTTGCGTTGTCAGTCAATTTTTCGAGCGATTATGATAGAATGCCGGCTACATTTTTTCTGACACGCCGTTTTGACGTTTAAAATATTTTTGACACAAGCGTACGTATCAATCTATAAGTCAGTGACTTTAAATGAGAAATTTTTTTAGCCAGTTGAAAATACTTATCTAAAAAACGTTTATCTTTCGTTGACGTAGAATCTAAAAAAAAACCACAAATATACAAGTCATTGATTTTACACGAGAACGACTTTAAATGTTTTTGACAAAACCGGGCTGGAAATTCACGAAAACGTGCTCATCAAGCAATTACCATAAGAAGTGCCCATTACTCATTATCAATTAGCAATTCACATTGACATTAACGGAAAAAGCGCATATAAGACTTTTTAAAAAATCCGATGTCTCAAAGACATCGGATTTTTAGCCTAATTGAGTTTTTTCAACATAAGATAATTTGCTAGACTTTACACCCAATTTGCGCTTTTGTATCTTGGAGAAATCTTAACTTGATGGGCGACAGATTTTTATTCAAAAATCTGACAGAAAGCGCTTTGCCAATAGCGGTGTTCAGTATAACTTGAACATCGACAGGAGGATTAAGAAAAATGAATAAAATGTTCTTAAGACATTTTAGCATGGTGGCAACTGGTTTTAGTCTGCTTTCCATACCGCCAGTTTTTGCCGACGTACAAATCGGGGCAAAACTACTGTGGGATCACAGTTATTACAACGGTGTCCATCATAGTGCTGGAAAATCCGGCAGTGATAATGAAATACGTTTGGTGCGTGTTTACATGAAAAGTAAATTCGACGAACATTGGGAAAGTATGATCCAAACTCAAATCACTGAACATGAGGGTTCAACGAAGACTGCTTGGAAGGAAGTTTTTTTGAAATACAATGGGTTAGGCCCATTCGATTTAACCTTTGGTAAGCGTAAGGAACCTTTTGGCTTACAAATGTTAGTCAACGCTGAAAGGGTTCTCTTTCTTGAACGGACAATGATTTCAAGTGCTTTTGCACCAGAGCGGAGCATCGGTTTAACTGTCTCCACTTATCCGGGCAATACGAGTGCCGAACTTGGCGTTTACAGTCAAAGTAGTAGTGGTAACTCCTCTTATTCTAAGGGTGGGCCTGAAGCGGATAATTCAGAGAAGGACACTTACGCGGTAACCGGACGTGTCACATTCGCACCCCTGCGAACAGAGAACTCGTTGATTCATCTAGGATTAGCCGGTTCTTACCGTGATTTTGGGGGTAACGAGTTTCAAGTGAAAGATCGCGCTGAAGTTCACTTAGCCCAACAGATTGTCACCAGCGGAAAAACGGTTGCTGACAATCTCAACCTACTTGGTGTTGAAGCGGCGGCCCTGTTTGGGCCTTTATCCATCCAAAGTGAATATATGCAATTATCGGTTAATGCCAACGAAGGCGCTCAGGATGCCAAGCATGATGGTTACTACGCCGAATTGGGTTTTTTAATAAACGGCACTCGAGGCTATAAGAATGGAAAATTTGGTGCGGTTACGCCTTCATCTCCCTATGGAGCCTGGCAATTGATGGGGCGTTATAGTGTTTTAAACGCTGAAGATAATAACGAAGGGGTTCAGGCTGAAAATATCGGTTTAGGGCTAAATTGGTTTGCCAATAAATCAGTCCGTATTTCCGCTAATTACATCCTGACTCAATTGGACAATGCGGAACCTGATAATGATGACGGAGATGCCTTTACGATCCGTTTTCAATATGTTTTTTGATTTTAGCCCAAAACAGGGGCGTTGCCCCTATAGAATTTCAGAAAAATAATTTCGCAGCCAACTAGATTTCGTCCGGAGTCCAAGATTTATCTTGGACTTTCCATTTCAAAACATGGCCCACTTTCATCATTTTACTCAATGATCACGTTTTTTCGTGCGCCCAAACGCCCAAGGATTCTTATAAAAAAAGATTTCTTTGGGATTGTACCCGATGAGCCAAACGCCACCGACTAACGCAAAAGGTAGCGTTGCCATTACTCACACTCAGGTTGCCAATATTCACCGTTGAATTTGTTAAAAACGACTGTATAATGACTGCCCCATATGCACCCAAGCGGCGTAGGTCTTTCAAGCGGCCGATTAGAGGCCCGAACAGCGCGCAAGTCACCACCGCCGAGATTTTCATCTACGAAAAGCCCCAACGGGGCGATATTAATAAAGCCTGGGGCAACGCCCCAGGAAATCTGAAAATCAACAAAGGTGTCAAAAAAAATGATCATTAAGCATTTTAAGGTAACCCATTTAAATCAAAATGACGCGTTAAACTTTGATCTCCATTTTAATAAAGACATTAACGTGTTGACAGGCAAAAATGGCTCTGGAAAAACGACGCTATTGAAACTGATCTGGTATTTGATCAGTGGGAATATTGACAGAATGATTTCTTTTATGACTGAAGAGGCGCTGTTTGAGGAAATTTTGATTGAAACGAATACCTTTAGTTTAAGTATTATACGGGCTGAAACAGAAGGTTTTAGTCAAAAAAATATTTCCGTCAGATGGAATATTGGCAAAGGAGAACAACATATCTCCATAGAAGCTTATGCAGAAAATGGATTTTATCAATTCCTCAATAAAGAAATCCTTAACGTGTCAGAATCCTCGATTTTCTTTCCCACTTTTAGACGTATGGAAGGAGGCTTTTTTACCAGTCAGCCTGAAATAGGCGTTAATCGATTTTACGATGCCGCCAGGCAACGGGGGCGTATTTACCAAACACTAGACGAAGGACTTGATAACCTCTCTAAAGAGTTATCGGTACAAAAACACCACTTTATCGCCTCCATTTCCACCGACGATATTGTCAATTTTATTGCGAGACAATATGCTGACATTTCAGAAAGAACCAATGAACTCCAAAAAGAACTCGCCAAGTTTATAACAGAACGTACAGCCCTTGCCTCGTCGATAGATACAGAAAAAGACGCGTTGCATGACATTCAGATCAAAGCCGATGAAGTCACTGAAAAAACGGAGGAACTCTTAAAACCGTTTACCACGCTTTCAAAATGGGTAAACAGCATTTTTCAATACCAAGGCATCAAACTGACTGAAAACCTAACATTAGGAAAAGCGACAAATGCCTTATCATCTGATAAACTCTCCTCTGGAGAAAAACAGATGTTGAGTTTCTTATGCTATAACGCGTTCTACTCAAAAGGCATTATCTTGATTGATGAACCAGAATTGAGTTTGCATGTGGATTGGCAAAGAATACTGTTTGATGTATTAATGGAACAAGGAACAGACAATCAATTTCTTATTGCAACCCACTCGCCTTTTATTTATTCCCAATTTCCTGACAAAGAACTCATTTTGGACGAAGGGAGGAAGTGATGAAGAAGAGAGAACTGACTGTCGATGAATTAGTCAGTATGCTCCGTCATTCCTCTGTGCCTACCCTTCTTGTGGAAGGTTCAGAAGATGTCATGGTTTATAGGTGGCTAAAACAACACATAAAACCACTTAAAGCCAGTGCGATACAATGCGGTGGTAGAGAAAAATTATTGTCTGTCTATCAACGTAGAAATGAATTTTCTCACCTCAAGACAGCGTTTTTAGCCGATCAAGATATGTATGTATTTCTTGGCATTCCAAGCGATTATTCTGACATCGTCTGGACAGCCGGATATAGTATAGAAAATGATATTTATGCCGGTTCAACTAAACTAGATGATTTATTGGATGAAGAAGAACTGAATGATTATAAACAGTTGCTTGAAAAAATTATTGAATGGTTTGCTTTTGAAGTCGAAGAATACAAAAACGGGAAAAGAGCTAGAATTGATATTATTCTATTGCATAATCAGCCTATCAATGTAAATGAAACTTACATTAGCATTAACTATAGTGATGATAACACTTATGCTCAAGCTGATTTAATACTTAGGAAAGATTTTAATCTACCCGATCAGGATTTGATATCAGAAATTAAAAAGGATTTCAAATTAAAACTAAGAGGTAAAATACTTTTTAAAGTGTTATCCGTGTATCTCAATGCTCGTAAAAGAATGGTTAAGTATAAAAGCGAGGCGTTATACGAAATCGGTGCTAAACCAGTAGACAAGCACCCTTATATGAAAAGGCTAATAGTAGAAATCAATAACAAGTTAGGCAACATTAAGCAAGATTGAGATATCTTATGGATAACAAACAGGAGTCGTTTGGCAGGAGTCCAAACTTTAGTTTGGCAGGAGTCAAAGATTTATCGTATAATAAAAAAAATTGAATTGAGGGCCATTAACAAAATAAAGACTTTCCATTTCAAAACATGGCCCACTTTCATCATTTTACTCAATGAACACGTTTTTTCGTGCGCCCAAACGCCCAAGGATTATTATAATTAAAAGTGTACTAATTAAGCCAATGCAATAACTACAAGGACTCTACAATCCATTGTAGTTATTCAAGTCGGCTAAGGTAATCTGCATGTACAAAAAAATAGCCTTTGAATTGGGGGCCATTAACCACAAGGATTGTATATAAGAAAGGATTTTTCGCTAATTGATTGAAAGGAAAGGATTCTACAATCCATTGTAGTTATTCAAGCCGGCTAAGCTAATCTGCATGTACAAAAAATAGCCTTTGAATTGGGGGCCATTAACCACAAGGATTGTATATAAAAAAGGATTTTTTCGCTAATTGATTGAAAGTGTACTAATTAAGCCAATGCAATAACTACAAGGACTCTACAATCCTTTCCGTTATTGAAGCCGGCTAAGGTAATCTGCATGTACAAAAAATAGCCTTTGAATTGGGGGCCATTAACCACAAGGATTGTATATAAAAAAGGATTTTTTCGCTAATTGATTGAAAGGAAAGGATTCTACAATCCATTGTAGTTAGTGAAACCGGCTAAGGTAATCTGCATGTACAAAAAAATAGCCTTTGAATTGGGGGCCATTAACAAAATCAAGACTTTCCATTTCAAAACATGGCCCACTTTTTTAAAATCGTCAAGCGTTATACTTTGCACCGTTACAAACTGCGCTGTTGTCATTTCTAGGATCGGAGAAATCTTGGGCGTGTTTTGTCATTTTTAAGACGGAGAAATAATCTGTTTAACAACCCAGTCAGTGTTGTTATACCGCCATTGCAGATTCAGAAAAACGCTAGAGGGCCATCACATCATTTCGCGCTGAATCCCATAACGGCGGGATGGACTACAATAGTAGTTTGTATGAAAAATGGCCCCAATCCCATAATATAGGAAGAAAACTGATGATTATTACTCACCAACGTGAAAAATTCATTCAAGCCATTATATTTTTCTCATTGAAAACCAAATACTGTGGTAAAACAAAACTGTTTAAACTTCTATATTTACTTGATTTTGAACATTTTAGACAAACCGGACGCAGTGTAACAGGTATGGACTATTATGCTTGGGAAATGGGCCCAGTTCCAGTTGCATTAGCGGAAGAATGGGACAATTTTAAACCATACCTTCAAAATAACGTCTTTATTAAGTATCAAGAGATTAATTCTGAAACTGGAAAACTGACACGTCAGACGGTTATGGCAAAAGTTGATTTTGATGAGACTTTTTTCACAAAAAGGGAACTGCGTTTAATGACTGAAATTGCTGACAGATATCACGCTCATTATGCAAGCGATATGATCGAGGTTACCCATGCTGAAAATGGCGCATGGGAAAAAATTTGGAATAACGGAAAAGGTTATAATCAACGCATTGATTACCGGTTGGTTGTAGAAAATACCGAGGAAGAACAATATGTTATGACGGCCGCCAAAGAATATACCGCACTTTTAGAACAAGTTGGGTCAAAATAATGCCTGAAGCTGGAGAGATTTACTACCATCCGGGTTACATATTCCCGGATGGAGAACAACGGGATAAATACGTGTTAATAATGGGCATAACAAGAAGCAAAGATTTCATATTAGCTCGGACAACGAGTCGAAAAAATCTTCGAGTCATCAATCCGAGATGTAGTCACGCTTTCCCATATCAATTTTATCCGGAGTCCAAACTTTAGTTTGGCCGTCAAAACCAAAGTTTTCCGTTAGCCAAAAGATTTATCGTCTAATAAATGGCTTTTGAATTGGGGGCCATTAACCACAAGGATTGTATATAAAAAAGGATTTTTTCGCTAATTGATTGAAAGGAAAGGATTCTACAATCCATTGTAGTTAGTGAAGTCGGCTAAGGTAATCTG